>Ga0190275_10000037_pt1 | contig 173660 bp, 177 predicted proteins | sample Popmic550T_FD_133745 | JGI IMG/M metagenome (GOLD analysis project Ga0190275, IMG submission 133745) | Populus adjacent soil microbial communities from riparian zone of Yellowstone River, Montana, USA - 550 T | ecosystem: Environmental > Terrestrial > Soil > Riparian zone > Trees stand... | reverse complement strand
TACTCGCGCTTCATGCTGCACTATAACTTCCCGCCCTATTCGGTCGGCGAAGTCGGCCGCTTCGGGGCGCCGTCGAGGCGCGACGTCGGGCACGGCAAGCTGGCGTGGCGGGCGCTCAAGGGCGTCCTGCCGACGCACGAGGAATTCCCCTATACGATCCGGGTCCTCTCCGACATCACCGAGTCGAACGGCTCGTCGTCGATGGCGACGGTCTGCGGCGGCTCGCTCTCGATGATGGACGCTGGCGTTCCGCTGAAGCGTCCGGTTTCGGGCATCGCCATGGGCCTGATCCTCGAAGGCAAGGATTTCGCCGTGCTCAGCGACATCCTGGGCGACGAGGACCATCTCGGCGACATGGACTTCAAGGTCGCCGGCACGTCGGAGGGCATCACCTCGCTGCAGATGGACATCAAGATCGCCGGCATCACCGAGGAGATCATGAAGGTCGCGCTCGCCCAGGCGAATGAGGGCCGCGCCCATATCCTGGAGGAGATGGCCAGGGCGCTCGATCACACCCGCGAGGAGCTCAGCGCCCACGCGCCGAGGATCGAGACCATGCAGATCGACAAGGCGAAGATCCGCGACATCATCGGCACGGGCGGCAAGATCATCCGCGAGATCGTCGCCACCACCGGCGCCAAGGTCGACATAGACGACGAGGGCGTGATCAAGATCAGCTCGTCCGATCTCAGCCAGATCGAGGCCGCGCGCCAGTGGATCTCCGGCATCGTCGAGGAGCCCGAGGTCGGCAAGGTCTATCAGGGCAAGGTCGTCAACATCGTCGATTTCGGCGCCTTCGTGAACTTCATGGGCGGCAAGGACGGCCTCGTCCACGTCTCGGAGATCAAGGCCGAGCGCGTCGAGAACGTCCGCGACGCGCTGGCCGAGGGCCAGGAAGTCAAGGTCAAGGTCCTCGAGATCGACCCGCGCGGCAAGGTCCGCCTGTCGATGCGGGTGGTCGACCAGGAAACCGGCGCCGAGCTGGAGGACACGAGGCCGCCGCGCGAAGGCGGCGATCGTGATCGTGGGCCGCGCGGCGAAGGCCGTGGCGATCGCGGACCGAGGCGGGACGGCGGCGGCGACCGTGGCCGTGGGCCGAGGCGTGATGGCGGCGGCGGTGGTGGCGGCAGGGACCGCGACCGCGGGCCTCGCCGCGAAGGCGGCGGCGATCGCCCCACCGGCGACCGCGCCCCGCGCCCCGAGCGCAGCAGCGAGGACGGGCCAGCGCCCGAATTCGCGCCGGCGTTTCTGACGCGGGATGATGACTAACCCTCCAGAGGCGTCAGCTTCTTGATCCGGAATAGGGATGGCCTCGCGATTAGTCGCGGGGCCATTCGTTTGTAGCCGTCACGTCTCCTCTCTTCTCTTGCTTAAGTCGTGCCTATCTGGAACTAACTCATCAAGCCGAGGGGGTTGGTGTTGACCGGGTTGTCGGGACTTGACGGCGAAAGACGCCAATTCGTTGCGAAGAGCCTCTGGCGCGCATGGCGCCACGACGGTCGCGGAGCTTCGATCCTCACCGGGTTTTCCGGCGTCGGCAAGACCGAGCGCGTGATCGAACCGCTCGTCGCCCGCGCGCGCGAGCAGAAAATAGTCGCGATCCATATCGATGTACCCGCACAACCCACGGATCTTGAGCGCGAGCTGCTCTCGCGCGTGAGCGAGGCTCTGCTGGACACGAGCGCGAAGGGTCTCGCCGAAAATGTGGTGGCCGCTCCAAACCTTGGGTCTGGACTGCGTCTTGTTCTGAGCCACGGAGGCCTTGTCGTCATCGATGAGTTTCAACGCCTCGTCCAGCCTAGGTCGGCTGCGCCCATTGAGCCATTTTCCGATCAGCTTGGAAAGCTCGCGCAACGGGCGCGTGACGGAGGATGCCTTTGGCTTGTCTCGAACCGAACGGTCGACCCGGTGTGGACGGAACCGTTTCATGTCGCGATTCTCGAAGCACCGACCGACACACGGGACGCAATCCGCATTGTCATCGATTCGATTGCCACCGGAGATGCGAAAGATCGCCTGCTTGAGACGCGTCACGAGGAGGTTGTCCGTCGCTTTGGGGGGAATCCTCGCGCGCTCCGGCTGCTCGGCAACATGTTGCGCCTGTACGACATCGACGAGTTGATCGGGCCGCCACGTGCGATCCCGGAAGGCTTGAGTCAGGAGGAACTAGCCAATAATATCGAGCGCAGTCTTCTTGCGAAGGCGCGGGAGGGATTGTCGAACGCAGCGCACGAACTGCTGCGAGGATTGGCGGTCCTCACGGAATTCGCGCCGATGGAGCTGATCCAGGCACTCGGCGACCACCTGGGCGACGTTGAGCCCTTACTTCGCGAAATGCAGGAGCGATTCCTCGTCGAACAACGGAAGGGGCTACGACAGGTCCATCCGGTCGTGCGCGAGGTCGAGCTGCCGAGCCTCTTACGCGATGGCAAACTCTACCGCAGTGCCAACCTTAAAGCCGGGAGGTGGTACGCTGCCCGAGTCGCAGCGGCGGGTCACTCTGCCTACGACGAGGCCTCACTGGCCTGGGACCTCGCCGGTGCGCGCTACCATCTTCTGGCAGCCGGTGCGCACGCCGACCTCCACGCCGCTCTCGACCTGATCCGGCCATACATCGAACGCCGTTTTGGCTGGGGCGGGCGGTCTCCGTCGAGCGAGGGGGAGCGGGATGCGCAAGTCTCACTTCTCGAGATCTTCCTGAAAAAGCCGGGAGCGCCGAGCGTCGAATATCATCTGGCGCGACTGCTTCAAATGCGCGGGCTAGGCGATGATTTGACTCGAGCGCTCGTGCATGCTGAGCGCGCTTCGGTCGGTCAGGACTTTTCTGATCCTTGGATCTTGCGGCTTCGGCTCGAGTATTGGGTGCATGGACCCGAGGCTCCGGACGCCTTCAGACATGAGGCGACGGAAGCGGTGAGCCCAGCGAAGGGTTTGTTTGCCGTTTATCAGATACTCTCCGTCGCTTTACATCACGCAGGGCGGGACAGTGAGGCAGTGGCACTCGCTCTTGAGGGCGCCGAGCGTTCTCTTGGCGGTGGCGCAGCCCGCCTAGTCGAAGAGGCGATTGCCGCTGCAGCTCCAATGTCAACGAATATGACGCTTAAGAGCGTCCGCGACTGGGCGCGAAAGCGAGAGGAATTCGGGCCCGTGACAGCGTTGGCTAACGTGCTCCTCGACGAGTATGGCGGCGACTGGCGAGGTGGAGCAGAGCGGGCGCGGATCGCTCGTCGGCAGCATCCCACCTACCTGCATCTGGCGCTGCATGAGGGCATCTGCTGGCTCGGCGCCAATATGCCGGACGAAGCGCAACATGCGCTCGACCGGTTCCCCGGCGGGGTCAGATACAATGTTCGGGACGCTCCTAGTTGGCTTGCTGCTCTCGTCGCGCTCGGCAATGGCGAAACGAAGCGCTCGCGGGAGTTGGCTGGGATTTATCTGGGCGGTCCGGCGCCTGCATCCCTCGCTGCGATAGAACGAATGCTTCTGCGGGAATGGGACACGCGGGTGCGAACCCTTGGCGAGGCCAATCCGGCTCTGATTTTTCCGATTCTGCCGCCGAGCCTCGCCGGCCTCGCTACGCCACTTTTCCGGCCCCAGCACGGACCACCAGTGCTGCCACAGGATTCGGCTGCGGCGAGGCCGGTGGAACAAACCACAGTCGACCGATTGCGCATACTGGCAATCGGCACCGAGTGGGCCTCCGGGCAGGGCGGCCTCAGTACGTTAAATCGCCAGCTCTGCTCGGCGCTTGCGGATGCCGGTTTGGACGTTGCCTGCGTTGTCATCAATGCGAACGCCGACGAAATCGACCGCGCGGGCCGATCAGGTGTGCGCCTCGTTCCCGCCAAGCGCACGACAGGGGTCGATGAACGAGAATGGCTGGCACGGCGCCCGACCGAGTTGGGCGCAGACTATGCCCCCGACTTCATCATCGGGCACGGGCGGATCACCGGCCCTGCTGCACTCCGGCTGGCTGAGGATTGTTTCCCAAGCGCGAAGCGTCTGCATTTCGTCCACATGGCCCCCGACGAGATCGAATGGCACAAGCTCGACCGCGAGACCCCTGCCGGCTTGCGGGCGGAAGATCGAACTCGCCAAGAGCTTGAGCTCGGGCGAAGCGCGTACCGCGTCGTCGCGGTCGGACCCCGCCTCCATGACCGCTATTCTCGCGACCTGTTTCCCTCTGGCGCGCCTACCCCGATTAGATTCGATCCGGGCTTTGATCCGAAGGAGAGCCGAGCAGTGGGCCCTCCGCCGCGTGGGCCGTGGAAAGTGCTGCTGCTAGGTCGTGCAGAAGACTATCGGTTGAAAGGCATTGACCTCGCTGCACAGGCGCTGGGCGGCGTGGCGCAAGCGCGCCACAGGGACTGGCCAGAGATCGAGTTCGTCGTGCGCGGCGCCAAGCCGGAGGATGCAGACGGCTTCCGTCAGCAGCTTTTGGGCTGGGCCGATTCGCCGCACCTCCAGATTGTGGTTCGAGCCTACAACGCTGACGAAGAGACACTCGATCATGATATAGGCACATCTAGCCTGGTCCTGATGCCCTCGCGTCGGGAGGGCTTCGGGCTGGTTGGGCTCGAGGCCATAGTCGCGGGAGCGCCCGTGCTTGTCAGCAGCAGCAGCGGTCTTGCGCAGATGCTGAGGGAGATGCTGAATTCCGAGCAAGCCGCCCGCGTAATTGTCGAAACCACCGGCGGTGAGATCAGGCCAGAGGAAGATGTGCAGGAGTGGGAGCGGGCCATCGACGGCATCCTGCGCAACCGCGAGGCAGCTTTTCGCGATGCTGCGGAACTTCGCGATACTCTTGGGGCGCGTCACAGTTGGCAAATCTCGGTGGAGTCCTTGCTCTCCAACCTCTGACAAGAAGCTGCCGCGATCCCTAGGACCGCGAGGCCTCATATCTTTTCCAGAACGCATCCAAATAAGGGCTTTCCTACAGCCCCCGCTCCGCCATATCTCAATTGCCTCCATTCGAATCCGCCCTTCGACACGCGGTTCGATTGGCTCACCGCTGCTCAGGATGAGCGGGAGAGAAGCAAGGAGGAGGTCATGTCTCACAAAACGTCCGCGGCCCGCCGCGCCGCCTTCTTCGCCGCGCTGCGCGAAACCGGCAACCAGACCATCGCCGCCGAGCGCGCCCGCGTGTCGCGGTCGTGGGTGCAATTGCAGCGGTCCACCGATCCGGAGTTCAAGGCGGAGGTCGCCGCCGCGGTGGCCGAGGCGAAGGTGCGGCTTTCGGGGGCGGCGTCCGGCAAGCCGCCCGCCAGATGGGGTTCGCAGGATGGCGAGGAGCTCGTCCTGCGCGGCGGGCGGGGGAAGCGGGTGCAGATCGCGCGGGCGCGGCTGCGGCAATGGACGCCCCGGCTGGAGGAGCGGTTCGTCCGGGCGCTGACCGCGACCTGCAACGTCAAGATGGCGTGCCGGGAGGCGGGGCTGAGCTACGCTTCCGTCTACAAGCATCGCGAGCGCTGGCCCGACTTCGCGGCGCGCTGGGACGCGGCGATCCCGGCGGGGTGGAAGAATGTCGATGCCGCGCTCGTCTGGGGCGCGATCGCCCTGTTCGACCCCGAGGTCGAGCCGCCCGAGGCGCTGGGGCCGATGAGCGTCGATCAGGCGATCACAGTGGTCTCGGTCCACCAGCGCCGCGCGATCGGGCTCGGCAAATGGCCGGGCGCGCGGCGCGGCGGCTGAGCGTGCCCGGGCCTCAATCGGCCCCGCCCGCGCCATTCGCTCGCACTGGTTCCTCGTCCGCACATTCCCCATCCCGCCTGCCGCTGACGCTGCCGACGCCTAAGATGATCTTCCCCCGCCGGGAGAAGGTCAGCGCCTGCCAGCGCCCGCCATTGCCGGTGGCGGTGCGGCTCCTCAGGAAGGTGAGGTGCAGCAGCTCATATTGCTCCGGGTCGATCAGACCCCTGTCGATCAGGCACCCCCATTGCTCGACGTTCCAGGCATAATCGCGCGCGATTCCGTCCTGGTCGATGGTTTGGGAGAGCGCCTCGTACCAGGCGAAGATCGCGCGCAGCCGCGGCCAGCGCTCCGCCTGCGGCATCGCCGCGAGCTTGCGGCGCAGGCGCGCGATGTCCTCGTCGCCCGGGAGCCGCGCCTGCTGCACGATCGTGTCGATCGCCCAGCGCACCTTGCGCATGGTGATCGGCCCCGCGGGAAACACCCGCATCAGCTCGGCCCGCACGCCCAGCAGCAGCCGGACATAGGCGTCCGCCTGCACCTGCAGCATATCATCGCTTTCGAAGATCGCGGTCAGCTCGGCCGCCAGCACCGGATGGAGCCGCCCCTCACCATCGTGCGCCGCCAGGATCCCGGCCCGGCATCGCTCGCGCACCGGCACCTTCAGGCAGTCCCGCGAGAACAGGAGCCTGCCATAGGTCGGGGCGAGCGCGGCGAGCGCCCGGCGGAAGCGGCGGCGCGAGCCGAAGCCCGCCCGCCATTGCTTCAGCACCGGCTGCAGGCTGCCGGTGCCGTAATTCCATTGCGACATGCCGACCGAGATGAGCTGGCTGTCGAAATTGCCGACCGGCATCGCCCAGCAGCCAATCGTCTCCGGGATCGAGGTCTCGGCCATGCGCTCGAAGATCGCGGCGCGGTCGAGGCCGATCTCAGCCAGCTGCGCTGCGGCGGCGGGATCGATCCGGATGAACCGCGCCATGCCCGTGCGGCTCGGCACGTCGCCGACCTTCCGGCAGGTCCGCGCGATCTCCGCCACCGTCTGGCCGCGGGCGGGCGGCGCGAGCAACAGGCCCTGGAGGATCAGGGCCATGAAGATCGCGAGGCGTGTCACGTCGAGATTACCCCCCGGCGGCGTCGAAGCCGCAGCCTTAGCCCAGCGCGGAGCAGATGGCATTCCCGAAAACGGCCGGGCCGCGGCCCGATCGGGCGTCGAGCCGATCCCCGCTCAGGCGGCGATGGGCAGTGGATATTGCTCCACCTCGTTGGCCGCCGCCCCCCGCTCCGCCTCCGCCTCCGCCTCGGGCCGGGCGGCCGGACGCGGGTTGGGGGCGAGCAGGCGGGAGATGAGGACCACGACCGCCAGGCCCAGATAGGCGTAGATCATGGCGAGCGGGTCCCAGAGCAGGCCGATGGCGAGCGCGATGCGCAGCCACAAAGGGTTGAAGCGGAAATCCTCGCCCAGCGCCTCGCAGACCCCGAACAATGTGTCCTCGCGCCAGAAAATCGCGGGCTGATAGCTTTGCATCTCTTCACTCCATCGGCGTAGCGGAGCGTCGCGTCCGCTTGATGCACAGCGTTAAGCATGAGCCGTGCCAGATGGAGGATGTCGCGGTTTTCCGGGGAAGCGGCCGGATGAAGCGTCGCCGGCCGCGCGGCGGTCCGGCCGCCTTGCGCCAAGAGTTGGGAAACGCCGCCAATCGCGGCGGTCATATCGAGGCTATTGTCCGTTGCCGGTCATTTCATTGCCCGCCGCCGCGTTGGCGGCATTGGCCGCATTGGCTTCGAAGCGGCGCAATTGCTCGTTGGCCTGGGCGTCGAGCGCCTGCTCGCGCGCCTGGAGGTCGTTCTCGACGCGGCCCTCATAGTCGGCGGCTGTGTTGACGATCGCGCGGTTGGTCTCGTCGTAAATCTCGTTGACCGAGCGCTCGCGCCCCGGCCCGCAGGCGGCGAGCGCGGCGCTGAGGGCGAGGAGGGGGAGGGGGGCGACGCGCTTCATCTCCACCGTCCTATCCTCCCCGTCATTCCCGCGAAAGCGGGAATCCAGCCTGAGGCCGGGTCTTGCACCCGCGTCGTCTGGACTCCCGCTTTCGCGGGAGTGACGAGGAGCTGGGAATAATGGGAAGTGAGGAAGTGGGGAGCTTCTGTTGCTCGGTGCTCCCCGTACCGCCGGTGTCCGCTTCTGTTGCCCGGTGCGGCCCGAACCGCGCTTTTGTCCAATGTAACTTAGTCCGTGAGGACCTCGTTACGCGGCAATCGCGAGCGCCTCGTTGTCGTTGGCACTTGTGGTTTTGAACGGTTTTACGGCGCATTCAGGCCGGGCAAAAATACCGTCTTTCAATACACGTCGATCCTGGTTCGGCCCCATCAGAACTCCGAGACCCGCAAAGTCGACACGCATGAAGCGTGCCGCCTGTGCGGACTCAGCTTTTGGTGGAGCCGCCGGGTACTGCCCCCGGGTCCGCTGCATCTATTACACGGCACAATTTATCGCCATATCCGGCCGAGGGTCCCATCAAAGTAGTACTTTGATGGGGGCCCTGTAGCCGGCAGCTCCTATATAGCGATCAACGGCTTAATGTGAAGTGACCGGCCGATCAGCCCTGCTTCCTGAGCGCGTCCCTGATCTCGCGCAGCAGCACCAGGTCGGCGGCCTCGGCGGCGGGCGCCGCGTCCTCCGCCTTCCTTTTCATCCGGTTCGCCGAGCGGACGATCAGGAAGATGATGAAGGCGAGGATCAGGAAGTTGATCACGACGGTGAGGAACTGCCCCCAGCCGAGCACCGGCACGGCCGCGGCCTTCAGCGCCGCATAGGTCAGCGGGCCGTCATAGCCCTCCGGCAGCGGTGCGAGCAGCACATATTTCGAGGAGAAATCGAGCCCCCCGAAGATCGCGCCGATCACGGGCATGATGATGTCCTCGGTCAGCGAGGTGGTGATGGTGGCGAAGGCGGCGCCGATGATCACCGCCACGGCGAGATCGAGGACGTTGCCCCTCGTCACGAATTCCCTGAACTCCCGAAGCATGTCAGCCCCCTCCCCGTTGCGGACGCGAAAGCGAAACCCTACTTGCCTTGCAGCAAGATTTGAAGGGAGGGGCCCCAAATGACCCGCAACCGCATCCTCATCATCGTCGGAGTGATCTTCGTGCTCCTCGCCGGCCTCACCACCTGCGGGGTCAACAAGATCCCCGCGGCCGAGGAGAGCGCCAAGGCCAAATGGGGCAACGTCCAGAGCCTTTACCAGCGCCGCGCCAATCTCATCCCCAATCTGGTCGCGACGGTGCGCGCCGCCGCCGCGCAGGAGCGCAACGTGCTGAGAGAGGTCACCGAGGCACGCGCCGGCGCCAGCCGCATCAACGTCACCGGCGAGCAGCTCACCGACCCCCAGGCCATGGCGCGTTTCGCCGAGGCGCAGGGCCGGCTGACCATCTCGCTGCAACGCCTCCAGGAAGCCTATCCGGAGCTGCGCACCAACCAGAATTTCCTGACGCTCCAGTCGCAGATCGAGGGGACCGAGAACCGGATCGCCGTCGCCCTGGGCGACTATAACGAGTCGGTCCGGCAATATAATACGACGATCCGGACCTTCCCGACTTTGCTTGCCGCGCGCATCATCTACGGCGCCCAGCCGATGGCGCAGTTCCAGGCCGAACAGGCCGCCCAGCGCGCGCCGACGGTCGACTTCGGCAACGGCCAGTAAGCGGCGGCGGGCGGCGTGAAAGCGCCCATCGCCGTTCTGGCGCTGCTGGCCATGCTGCTCGCCGGCTGCGGCGGCGCGCCGCAGGGGAGCGGAAACGTCCAATATCCGCGGCTGAGCGGGCGCGTCGTCGACGCGGCCGATCTGCTCACCCCGGCGCAGGAGGCCGGGCTGACCGGAAAGCTCGAGGCGCTGCAGCGCGCATCGAGCCGCCAGCTGGTCGTCGCCACCGTCCCCGATCTGCAGGGCCGCGGAATCGAGGAATATGGGGTGGGGCTCGGCCGCGCCTGGCGGATCGGGCAGGCGAGCGCGAACAACGGCTCGATCCTGATCGTGGCGCGGACCGAGAGGAAGATCAGGATCGAAGTCGGCTACGGCCTCGAGGGCATATTGACCGACGCCCTGACGAGCCAGATCATCCGCGATCGGATCACGCCGCGCTTCAAGGCCAATGACTATGCCGGCGGCATCGACGCCGGCATCGATTCGATCGTCGAGCAATTGCGCGCCCCGCCCGAAGCGGCCGAGCAGCGCGCCGCCGAGGCGGCCCGGGCGGACAGCGAAGGCGAGGGCCGCCGAGGCGGCGGCGGCTCGCTCTTCGGACTCGTCATCGGGGGCGCGATGCTGCTGTTCGTCCTGCTGCCCCTGCTCGGAAGGGGGCTGCCCGGCCGCCGCCACGGCCGGCGCGTCTCGGTCTGGGGGCCGGGCGCCGGACGCGGCGGCGGCGGCCTGGGCTGGATGATGGCCGGCATGTTCCTCGGCGGCCTCGGCGGGCGTGGCGGCGGAGGCGGCGGCTGGGGCGGCGGGGGAGGCGGGGGAGGCGGCGGCGGTGGCGGAGGCTTCACCGGCGGCGGCGGCTCGTTCGGCGGCGGCGGGGCTTCGGGAGGATGGTGATGCAGCTCAGCCAGGCGGATCGGGCTCTCATCGCCGCCGCGGTGGCGAAGACCGAGCGGGAGAGCGACGGCGAGATCGTCGCCGTCCTTGCCCGACGGTCGGACGCCTATCACGACGTCGGGCTTCATTATGCGGTGCTCGCCATGCTGCTCGTGCCCGTCTGGTGGGCGGTGGCGCCGCAAAGCACGGTCGACTGGTTTGCCAATTTGCTGCTCGGCTGGAACGCCGAGCCGACCCGCTGGCAGGTGATGCTCTACATGTTCGCCAAGCTCGCCGGCACCTTCCTCGTGGTCCGCTTCCTGCTCGCCTGGCGGCCGCTGCGCATGGCGCTGACGCCGGGCCGGACCAAGTCCCGCCGAGTCCACCGCCGCGCGGTCGAGACTTTTCGAGCGAGCTGCGAATTGAAGACGCGCGGCCGCACCGGCGTGCTCCTCTATCTCTCGCTCGACGAGAAAAGGGCGGAGATCGTCGCCGACAAGGCGATTAACGACCTCGTCGAACCGGAAGTCTGGGGCGAAGCGATGGAGGTGCTGATCGACGAAGTGAAAGCGGGCCGGCCGGGGCCGGGCCTGGCGCTTGCGATCGAGCGGATCGGCGCGGTGCTGGCGCCGATCCTGCCGCCGACGCTCGACAATCCCGACGAGCTTCCCAACCGGGTGATCGCGCTGTGAAGGCGAGCGCGGACAAACCCGAAGAGACGCTCTGGGAAGGGCGCTACATCGTCGCCAAGAGGCGCGGCAAATGGGAATATGTGTCGCGCACTGAGGGCGTCGGCGCGGCGGTGATCCTGGCCGTGGATGAGGGCCACGTCCTCCTCGTCGAGCAATATCGCGTGCCTTTGGGCAAGCTCTGCCTCGAGCTCCCCGCCGGCCTGATCGGCGACGAGACGCAAGGCGAGGCGGCCGCGGACGCCGCCGCGCGCGAGCTCGAGGAGGAGACCGGCTACCGCCCGGCGCGGATGACCGAGCTCGGCCATTTCCATTCGTCGCCCGGCATGGTCTCGGAGGGCTTCACCTTGCTCCGCGCCGAGGGGTTGACCAAGGTGAGCGAAGGCGGCGGCGTGGAGGGCGAGGGCATCGTCGTCCATCGGGTGAAGCTGGCGGACGTCCCAGCCTTCGTCGCCGCGAAGCGCGCGGAGGGCTTTGCGATCGATGTGAAGATGCTGCTCCTGCTCGCGGGGGATATTCTCAACGCGTCATGCTGAACTTGATTCAGCATCCATGAACACGGACTGCGCAAACTTGCCATCTCCGCGTTCATGGGTCCTGACTTCCGTCAGGATGACGGATCAGCGGAAATTGTCGGCGTAGGCCTGGATCTTGAGCTTTGGCTCGGGCGGGGCGGGCAGGACATGGGCGTCTATGCCCTCGCGCACCGCATAGCCAAGCGCCGCCTCCAGCGTCGGGAAAGTCAGCGTGACCTGCTCCTGGGTTTCGGCGCCGCCGGCCCAGCCGGTCAGCGGGTCGGGCCGCTGCGGGCGTGCGGATTCGAACTCGAGCACCCACGTTCCGGCGCGCGCCCGGCCAGATTGCATCGCGTTCTTCTCGCGCTGGTAGATCCGTGCCGCCATGGCCTCCGCTTTGTCCAAGAAGCGGCCCCGAATCAAGCAGGATAGAGCCTAGCCGCATGGCGCCGCCCCTATTATCACGCTCTCCGATGGCGAGGGAGAAGCGAGGGCGCGGGATCAGCCGCCGGCAGCTGCTGATCGGCGGCGGCGCCGGCGTCGGCCTGTATGTCGCCTGGCGCTTCTGGCCGCGCAGCTATGCGCCGAACCTGCGCGCGCGCGAGGGCGAGACGCTGTTCAACGCCTTCCTCAAGATCGGCCGCGACGGCCGCGTCTCGGTGGCGGTGCCGCAGACCGAACTGGGGCAGGGCGTCTATACCAGCCTGCCGCAGATCCTCGCCGACGAGCTCGGCGCCGACTGGCGCACGGTCGCGGTCGAGCCGGCGCCGATCAGCCCGCTTTACGCCAATATCATGCTCGCCGAGGAGGCGGCCGACGACGGCGGCTGGCCCGAGGCGCTGCGCGGCGCCGGCCGCTGGCTGGCGCGCGATTTCGCCACAAGCAACGCGCTGATGCTGACCGGCGGCTCGACCTCGGTAAGGGCCTTCGAACGGAGCCTGCGCGAGGCCGGCGCGGCGGCGCGGGTGATGCTCTGCATGGCCGCCGCCGAGCGCTGGGGCGCCAATTGGGAGGAGCTCGAAACGCGCGAGGGCTTCGTCTGGCGCGAGCAGGCGCGCCTGCCCTTCGCCGAGCTCGCCGAGGCCGCGCCGGGCCACCGCCCGCCGACGCCCTTGCCGATGCGCGACGATGTCGAGGGCCGCCTGGCCGGCCAGCCTCTGCCGCGCCTCGACGCCCCCGCCAAGATCGACGGTAGCGCCCTGTTCGCGGCCGACGTGCGCTTTCCAGACATGGTCTTCGCGGCGGTGCGCAGCGGCCCCTGGGGCAGCCGGCTCGGCCCGGTCGACACCGCTGCCGCCCGCGCCGTCGTCGGCGCGCTGCGGATTTTCGAGTTTCCAGATTGGGTGGCGGCGGTCGGCACCAATTGGTGGGCGGCCTGGCGGGCGGTCGAGGCGCTCAGGCCGCGCTTCCACCTGCGCCGGCCGCTGGCGAGCAACGCCGGCATCGGCGCCGCCCTCAACGCCGCGCTCGACGCCGGCAATGACGACCGCGTGTTCGAGGCCGGCACGATGGACAATGGCTTTCCCGGCGCCAGCCCGGTCGAGGCGCGCTACGAAGTCGGTCTCGCCCCGGCCGCGGCGATCGAGCCCCTGACCGCGACCGCGCGCATCGTCGGCGACGGCATCGAGGTCTATGCGCCGAGCCAGGCGCCGGGCCTCGCCCGCGCCGCCATCGCCCGCGCCGCCGGCTTCGCCGAGGACCGGGTGACCTTCTTCCCGACGCTCGCGGGCGGCGGCTATGGGCGCAAGCTCGAGACGATGGCGATCGAGCAGGCGGCGATCCTCGCGGTGCGGATGCGCCGGCCGGTCCAGCTGACCTGGTCGCGGCTCCAGGAAATCCAGCGCGAATCCTGGCGGCCGGCGGCGCAGGCGCGGATGACCGGCTGGATGAAGCAGGGCCGGATCGAGGCCTGGCGGGCGCGGATCGCGGCGCCGCCCACGGCCGCTTTGGTCGCGGCAAGGATCGGCGCGGGCGGCTCGGCCGTGCGCGCCGCCGTCTCCGGCGCGGTGCCGCCTTATGCGATCCCCAACGTCTTCGTCGATCATGCGAGCGCCGATCTCGGCATCGAGACCGGCCTGTGGCGCGGCGCCGCGCACAGCTACACCTGCTATTTCACCGAATGCTTCATCGACGAGCTCGCCCGCGCCGCCGGGCTCGAGCCGCTCGCCTTCCGCAATTTCCTGCTGCAGAACAATCCGCGGCTCGCCCGCTGCCTCGCCACCGCCGCCTCGATCGGCGGCTGGGACGGCGGCACGCCCGGCAGCGGCATGGGGCTCGCCTGCCACAGCGCCTTCGGCTCGCACATCGCCTGCCTGGTCGAGGTCGAGGTGGCGAGCGACCAGCGCCTCAGAGTGATGCGCGCGGTCGCCGCGGTCGATTGCGGACGCGCGATCAATCCGGAGATCGTCAAGCAGCAGATCGAGGGCGGCATCGTCCACGGCGTCTCCGCGGCCACCGGCCGGCCGGTCGAGATCGCCGGCGGCATGCCCACGGCCATGTCGATCGGCGCCTTCGGCCTGCCCATATTGCGCGACGCGCCCGAGGTCAGCGTCGAACTGATCGAGAGCGAGGAGGCGCCGGGCGGGATCACCGAACTGGGCGTCGCGCCGGCCGCGCCCGCCATCGCCAACGCCTATTTCTCGCTGAGCGGCCAGCGCGTGCGCAGCCTGCCGATCGTGATCGGAGGCCCCAGGACATGAGCAGGCCGCCCCATCATTCCGCCGTCCCCCCGCCCAGGATCGGCCTGCTGCTGATCAACCTCGGCACTCCGGATGCGCCGGAGCCCGGGGCGGTGAAGCGCTACTTGCGCGAATTCCTCTCCGACCCGCGCGTCGTCGAAATCCCGCAGCTGGTCTGGCAGCCGATCCTGCGGGGCATCATCCTCAACACCCGGCCGAAGAAGTCGGCCCATGCCTACAAGCAGGTGTGGATGGAGGAAGGCTCGCCGCTCGCCGTCTACACCGCGCGCCAGGCCAAGGCGCTCCAGGGCGCCTTCGGGCCCGGCGTCCTCGTCGACCATGCCATGCGCTATGGCAGGCCGGCCATCGCCGAGCGGATCGACGCGCTGAAGGCGGCGGGCTGCGAGCGCATCCTGATCGCGCCGCTCTATCCGCAATATTGCGCGGCGACGACTGCGACCGCCACCGACGAGGCGTTCCGCCATTTGCGCCGCCTGCGCTGGCAGCCGGCGGTGCGCACATTGCCGCCTTATCATGACGACCCGCTCTATATCGAGGCGCTCGCCACATCGGTGCGCGCGTCGCTGGCCGCGCTCGCCTTCGAGCCGCAGGCGCTGCTGGTCAGCTTCCACGGCATGCCGCAGCGCACGCTCGAACTTGGCGATCCCTATCATTGCCATTGCCGCAAGACCGCGCGGCTGCTCGGCGAGGCGCTCGGCCGCGATCTCGTCGTCGCCTTCCAGTCGCGCTTCGGCCGCGCCAAATGGCTGGAGCCGGCGACCGACAGGATGCTGGCCGCTTTGCCCGGGGAGGGCGTCACCCGGCTCGCCATCCTCGCGCCGGGCTTTGCCGCCGATTGCCTGGAGACGCTGGAAGAGCTGGCGATCCGCGGCCGCGACACCTTCAAGGGCGCGGGCGGAACCGACTTCGCCTATCTCCCCTGCCTCAACGACGGCGCGCCGGGCGTGGCGATGCTTCGCGCGCTGATCGCCCGCGAGCTTGAAGGATGGGTGCCGCCGCAATAAGGCCCTCTCCATAAAAGAAACCAAGGAGAGAGATATGGCACGGGTTGCGATCGTCACCGGCGGCACGCGAGGCATAGGCGAGGCGATCAGCATCGCGCTCAAGGACCAGGGCGTCACCGTCGCCGCCAATTATGCCGGCAATGACGAGAAAGCGCGCGCCTTCACCGAGCGGACCGGGATCAAGGCCTATAAATGGGACGTCGCCGATCTCGACGCCTGCCTCGCCGGCGTGGCGGCGGTCGAGGCCGAGCTGGGCCCCGTCGAGATCGTGGTCAACAATGCCGGCATCACCCGCGACGGCACCATGAAGCGCATGCAGCGCGAATCCTGGGACGAGGTGATGGACGTCAATCTGGGCGGCTGCTTCAACATGACCAAGGCCGTGTGGGACGGGATGAACGGCCGCAAGTTCGGCCGGATCGTCAATATCGGCTCGATCAACGGCCAGGCCGGCCAATATGGCCAGGTCAATTACGCCGCCGCCAAATCGGGCATTCACGGCTTCACCAAGGCGCTCGCCCAGGAAGGCGCCCGCGCCGGCATCACCGTCAACGCGATCGCGCCCGGCTATATCGACACCGAGATGGTCGCCGCGGTGCCGCCGGACGTGCTCGAGAAGATCGTCGCCAAGATCCCGGTCGGAAGGCTCGGCAAGGCGGAGGAGATCGCCCGCGGCGTCACCTTCCTCTGCTCGGAGGATGGCGGCTTCATCACCGGGAGCACGCTGTCGATCAACGGCGGGCAGCATATGTATTGACGGCCCCGACAGGCCGTCATCCCCGCGAAAGCGGGGATCCAGACGGACTCAGAATGGATTCCCGCTTTCGCGGGAATGACGAGGAAATATGGGACCGGTGAAGCGCTCGATCATGATCGCGGGCCATGCGACCTCGATCAGCCTGGAGCCGGTCTTCTGGGAGGCACTGCGCGACGCTGCCGAAGCCCAAGCGCTGCCGCTCAACGCGCTGGTCGCGCGGATTGACGCCGGCCGCGTCGCCGCGCCCGATCCGCCCAACCTCGCCAGCGCGATCCGGGTCTGGCTGTTCGAACGGGAGAGGGGCGATGGCGGTTGAGCTCAACCACAGCATCATCTGGTGCTCGGACAAGGCGCGCTCGTCCGCGTTCATGACCGATATTCTCGGCCTCCCGCCGGCGCGCGCCTTCCACCATTTCCTGGTCGTCGATCTCGACAACCGGGTGTCGCTCGATTTCTACCAGAAGGACGGCCCGGTCGCGCCCCAGCATTACGCCTTCCTGGTCGGCGAGGCGGAGTTCGACGCCGCCTTCGCGCGCATCGAGGCGCGGGGGCTCACCTATTGGGCCGATCCGGCGCGGACCAGGCCCGGCGAGACCAACGATCATGACGGCGGCCGCGGAGTCTATTTCGAGGACCCGGACGGGCATCTGCTCGAGCTGATCACCCGGCCTTACGGGAGCGGGGCCCCGGACTAGAGTCGTTCGCCTTCGAAATTCAAACTCCGTCATTCCAGCGAAAGCTGGAATCCCTTTTCCTTCCCGCGCTTCAAGAAGTGAGATTCCAGCTTTCGCTGGAATGACGAGTCATCCGAATCAAAAGCCGCTCTATCTCCCCAGCAGCACCCGCGCCTGCGTCGCGATCTGGGCCAGCATCGGCGCGGTGGTGGCCGAGGCGGTGCGGGCGCGCTCGACGGTGCGCCGGAACTGGTCGATGCGCGGTCCCTGGCTCGCCACCCATTTGTCGACCACGGCCTTGGGATCGTCCGACTTGCGCCGCTCCAGGAACTCCAGCCGCAATTGCTCGAAATCGCGCGCCAGGCCCGCGGTCAAGAGCCGCTCCCACTGGTCGCGCGCCTGGAAATTGTTGGCGGCGTGCTGCGCCCAGTCGAGCCCCAGGGCCTCGCCCAATTTGGTGTAGGCCCGGGTCAGCTGGATCTCGTCGACCTTGAGCTTCTGGCCGAGCACCGCGAGCCCGACCGCGCCATTGAGCTCGAACAGGCGGACGATCTTGTGCGCGATTTCGGGAGGCGCGCCGATCGCGTCCAGCTCGGCGCGCAGCCCCGACGCCTCCGACCGCGCCTCGGGCCTGAGCAGATCGTCGACCATCGCCTCCAGTTTCTCCAGCCCCGGGGTCAGCAGGGCGACGATCTCGCCCGGCGCCATGTCGGGCGAGGTGCAGCGCAAGAGATCGGCGATGTGCATCTGCAGGCCCGTCGAGGCCTGTTCGAACAGAGCGAGCCGGACCTCTTCGGGAAGGTCGGCCTGGTCGAGCTCGGCCCAGAGCGCGTCCATCCGGAACAGGCGCTCGGCGGCGAGGAAGGCGGCGGCGGCCTGGCCGAAGGCGGCGCCCTCCTCCTCGGTCAAGGCGAAGGGAGCGATGATGCCGAGCCGGTTGACGAAGCGGTTGGCGACCTTGGTGGCGATGATCTCCTTCTTGAGGCGGTGCGCGCGGATCGCGTCGCCGTGCCGCTCGCGCATCGCCGCCGGGAAGGCGTTGCACAATTCGGGGACGAGGGTCGGATCGTCGGTGAACTTCGCCATCTCGACCGCCATCTGCAGGCGCATCTTGGCGGTCGAGAGCAAAACCGCCAGCTCGGGCCGGGTCAGACCGAGATTCTGCTGGGCGCGGCGGAGCAGCTCCTCGTTGCCGTCGAGCCCCTCGACCGCGCGGTTCAGCTTGCCGCTCTCCTCTAGGATCTCGATCACCCGCACGAGTTGGGGCAGCGCCCGCGCGCCGCCCCGCTCGGCGATCGACAAGGCCAGGGTCTGCAGGCGGTTGTCCTCGAGCACGAGTTCGCCCACCTCCTCGGTCATCTCGGCGAGGAGACTATTGCGCTCCTCGATCGCGAGCCTGCCTTCGGCCATCTCGCGGTTCAGCGGGATCTTGATGTTGACCTCGTTGTCCGAGCAATCGACGCCCGCCGAATTGTCGATGAAGTCGGTGTTGATGCGGCCGCCATGGCCGCTGAACTCGATGCGGGCGGCCTGGGTGATGCCGAGATTGGCGCCCTCGCCGATCGCCTTGACGCGCAAGTCGGCGGCGTTGACGCGGATCGCGTCGTTGGAGGGGTCGCCGACCTCGGCGTGGCTCTCGCCCTTGGCCTTGACGTAGGTGCCGATGCCCCCGAACCAGAGGAGATCGACCTCGGCCAGCAGGATGGCGCCGATCAGCGCCGCTGGCTCGATCGCCTCGGCCTCGATGCCGAGCATCTCGCGGACCTGGGCGGAGAGCGGGATCGACTTCTGGCTGCGAGGGAAGACGCCGCCGCCCTTCGAGATCAGGCTCTTGTCGAAATCGGCCCAGGAGGAGCGGGCGAGGCCGAACATCCGCTTGCGCTCCTTCCAGCTTTTCGCCGGATCGGGATCGGGATCGAGGAAGATGTGGCGGTGGTCGAAGGCGGCGACCGGCTTGATCGCCTTGGAAAGCAGCATGCCGTTGCCGAACACGTCGCCGCTCATGTCGCCGACGCCGGCGACTCGGATCGGCTGCTTCTGGACGTCGATCCCCATCTCGCGGAAATGGCGCTGGACCGAGACCCAGGCGCCCTTGGCGGTGATCCCCATCGCCTTGTGGTCGTAGCCGTTGGAGCCGCCGCTGGCGAAGGCGTCGCCGAGCCAGAAATTGCGCGATATCGCAATCTCGTTGGCGACGTCGGAGAAGGTCGCCGTGCCCTTGTCGGCGGCGACGACGAAATAGGGGTCCTCGCCGTCGTGGATGGTGACGCCCTGTGGGTGCACCACCTTGTTGCCGAGGATATTGTCGGTGACCGAGAGCAAGGCGCGGATGAAGGTCCGGTAGCTCTCCGTCCCCTCGGCGAGCCAGGCGTCGCGATTGGCGGCGGGCGGCAAATGCTTGGGCTAGAAGCCGCCCTTGGCGCCGGTCGGCACGATCACTGCGTTCTTGACCACCTGCGCCTTCATCAGGCCGAGCACTTCGGTGCGGAAATCGTCGCGCCGGTCGGACCATCCGAGGCCGCCGCGCGCGATCGGGCCGCCGCGCAGGTGGATGCCCTCGATCCGGTGCGAATAGACCCAGATCTCGCGCCACGGCACCGGCGCGGGCAGGCCCGGCACGCGCGCGGATTCGAGCTTGAAGGCGAGCGCTTCGGCGCCCGACGGAGCGAAGGCGTTGGTGCGCAACGTCGCGGCGATCACGCCGCGGATCAGGCGCAATATGCGGTCCTCGTCGATCGCCGCGACGCCCGCGAGGCCCTTGTCGATCTTCTTCTCGGCCGCCTTGACCGCCTCGTCGCGGGAGCCGGCGAGCGCCGGATCGTGCATCGCGTCGAACAGGGCGATCAGGCCCTTGGTGACGTCGGGCGCGCGGCGCAGCGCGTCGACCACGGTGACCAGCGAATAGGAAAGGCCGGTCTGCCGCAAATAGCGGAACCAGGCGCGGAACAGCATCACCTCGCGCGGCTCGAGCCGGGCCGAGACGATCAACTGGTTGAAGGGGTCGTTCTCGCTCTTGCCCTCGAGCACTTCGGCGACCGCGCGTTCGACCAATGCGGCGCGCTTCAGCACCGCCGAGGCGTCGCCGTCGCCCGGCATCTGCAGGTCGAAATCGTGGACATAGCCGGTTGCGCCGGCGCGGCCCACCGGGGTCGGCACCTCGTCGAGGACGCGGAAGCCGAAATTCTCGAACACCGGCACCGCTTCCGACAGAGGAATGATCGCGCCGACCCGGTAGGTCTTGAGATGGAGCCGGTCGTCGGCGTCCGTCTCGCGGCGGAACAGGCGCACGTCGCGCGCGCCCTGATCCTCGAGGCCCGACAGGCAGACCACGTCCCTCGCCGCATCCTCGGCGCCGGTGCGGATCCGGTAGCCTTCGGGGAACTGATCGAGATAGGTGAGCGCGAGCCGGGTCGCCCGGGCCGGCCCGACGATCACGCCCAGCGCCTCCTCGACGCTCGGCTCCCAGCCACGCACCATGGCGTCGAGCCTTTGGTCGAGCGCCTTGACGTCGGGCGTCGGCCTCTTGGCGTCGATGTTGAGGGTGTAGCGGACCAAGGCGAGGTCGCCATCGCCCAGGTCGACCGACCAGTTGGTGATCGTGCCCTCGGCCGCCTGCTCGATCATTTCGCCGATCGCGACCCGGCGCCGCGTCGTCAGCTCGTCGCGCGGAAGCCAGACGAACGCGAACAAATGCCCCATAAGGATCGAGCGGACGAGGAGCAAAGTCGGGCGCGGCCGGTCGGCCAGCGAGATGGCGGTGGCGGCGAGCAGCTTGACGGCGTCGGGCCGCAAATTGACGAGCAGGTCGCGCGGCAGCGAGGCCAAGGCGTGGCGCAGCGCCTTGCCGCTATGGCCGCTGGGCTCGAAGCCGAAATCCCGCTCCAGCTCGGCGAGCTGGCGGCGCAGCACCGGCACCTCCTCGATCGGCACGGTCAGCGCCTGGCTGGTCCAAAGTCCCGCATGGACGCCGATGCCGGTGATCTTGCCCTTCTCGCGCAACGGCACGACGATGAGGTCGAGCGGCACCCTGCGATGGACGGGCGAGCGCAAATCGGCCTTGGCGATGAGCGGCTCCTGGCCGCCCTGCTCGAAATAACGGATCGCGCCCTCGCTTCCGCCCTCGTCGGTCGGGTCGTCGGAAAGCCGCATGATGCCGAGCCCTCCGGACGCCGCCTCGCCCGGCCGCTCGACCTCATAGCCGAGCAAGGTCATCGCGCCGTCCGCGAGCCAGTGGAGCAGGGCCCTGCCCTCGGGATCGCGGACCAGATCGGCCTGGGCGTGCATGTTGGCCTGCATCGCCCGCCAGTCGGTGACCGCGGCGCGCACGTCGGCGAGCACGCGGTGGAGCTCGGCGACCAGCTCCTGGCGGGTCTTGGCGTCGGCGCGGTCGACCTCGATGTACATGAACGATTCGCGCCGGGTCTTGTCCAGGCAGAGCGGCTCGATCCCGGTGAGGATGCCCTTGTCGTCGCGGGTCACGCAGATCACCGGATGAAGCAGGCGATGGATGATGAGGCCGCGCGCGGCGATCGCCTGGCCGATCGAATCGACCAGGAAAGGCATGTCGTCATTGGCGATGCCGATCCGCATCCGCCGGTGCCCCAGGCTGGTGCCGGTCGATTCGAGCCGGACCAGGGCGATGCCGGGCGGGCGGCGGGCGGCGCAGGCGGCGAGGAAGGCGGCGGCGGCCCGGCAATCCTCGGCGCTGAAATCCTCGAGCTCTCCGGGCAGCGCGCCGCCGCACAAAGAGGCGCCAAGGGTGTCCAGCAGGCCTTGGTGAGCGGCATTTCCCGCTACCATGCTGTCCGCTTTCATAGAATCCGCTCCCGGGATTCGGGCGTCGCGCGCCCGGCTGTGCGGGGGCCTATAGACCCGGCTCCACGCTGGCGGCAAGGCTTGGGCCGCCGCTACGCGGCCGTGATTCGCCAGTGCATCCCGAAGGCCGAGTGGAGCCTGTGCGTGCATTTCAGCCATGCTCCGGCTGCGGCACCTCCACGCCCGCCGCGCACGGCGCCGAAACAATTACGGGGACACTATACTTAATTCAATCGCCTCGCCGCAATTCGCTCCAGGCCCGCGCAACCGCGGCCTGCCCAATTAAGTATAGTGTCCCCGTAACTTGCTCGCGGAATCTCCGCGCCGGCGATCGTCGCATGGGGGGACAGTCACTCGCAGCCGACGCCATTGGGGTTAGGCGGCGCTCTTCCTGATCGCGCGTTCGACCAGGGCCTGGTCGCAGACCGGGGCGACGATGGCGAGACCGCCGGCATCGCGGCGGGCGACGAGGAGGACGAATTCGTCCTCGCCAGCGACCTCGAGCTCGACCCGGGCGAGCGGCGCCGCCGAGTGCAACGCGGCGCGGATTTCGGCCCAGCGGTCGGGCCGGGCCTCGGGCCGGCGATGCGCGCGCTCGTCGGCGACCACCCCCTTGAGCCCGCCTTCATGCGCCTCGATCAGGGCGGCGAGCGTGCCGGCGGCGACGCCCTCGCGCCTCGCCCAGCTCAAGGCGGCGGCGAACTCGGTGAGGCGGGCCTTGTCGTAATGGACGCCGAAGACGAGCTTGGCGACCGGCGTCATCGGCGCGCGCGCCTGCGCCTTCAGCCCGGCATCGGCGAGCAGCTCGGCAAAATCCTCGGGCGCGGCTTCAGCCGCCAGCGCGAAATCGTAGGCGAAACCGAGCGCGCGGTAGAGCGCGGAGCGGCTGCGCGCGTCGCAGGCGGCCGCGTCGGCGGCGCTGTCGCGGGCGACGGAGAGCCGGTCCCCCAGGCCGTCGTCGGGCCACAGGTTCAAGGTCGCCTTGTCGAGCGGCTCGGCGAGATCGTCGGTCACCACCGCCTCGACATAATTGGAATTGGGTCCGTCCGCCCAGACGGGGGTCTCTTCGGCATGGGCCGTGACCACCGGCGCCGGCGCCTCGGCGATGGCACGGTCGACCTCCTCGGCGATCTCCGATTGGGTCTCGCTGTCGGCGATCTCCTTCCAGTTGATCACGCCGTAGATATAATCGATCCCCTGGCCGTCCGACGACAGGGGCATGAGGATGCCGCGATAGAGCGTGTTGTAGCCGCGCATGCCGACGAACTCGGCCTCGAAGCCGATCGGCGCGCGATTGGCGATGATCTGCAGATAATGGTCGGTGAGCCGCGACAGCAGCGAGCGGCCGGGCACCTCGCTGATATGGCGGATCGCGCCGTCGAGCGCGCATTCGACTCGCAAGGCGCGGCCGAGAAAGGCGATCTCGGGATCCTCCGGATCGGCCGAGAAATCGAGCAGCACGCTGTGCGGCCCGAAATCGCCGATCGTGTGCGGGTCCACGTCCTGGATCGAGGGGTAGGGCCGTCCCGCCAGCAGCGACACCCAATAATTGTAGGCGCGGACGTGCATGCGCCTCTCGTCGACGCCGATCTCCGGCGGCCGCTCCATGACGGGCTCGTCCTCGGGTGCGGCAGAAAGCGCCGCCTCGTCCTCGAACCCCCGGGAGATATCCATAAAGTTCACGTCCTCGGCACCGCTCTAAGAGGCAAAGAATGCACCGGACGGGGTTGAAATATGGTTAAGCGCGCCTTGGCGATAAGCTTCGGCTTGTGCGGGGGCCTCGAAGGGCGGGCTTGCCAGCCGACGCCTGGGCGAAATAACCAGGTCGCCGGTCGCCCCGTCGGCCTGTTCCATCCCGCTTCGAAACGGGGGAGCCACACGTGTCACATCGCCTCCCCGGCGCCTGGCGGGTGCAAAGCGGACGGACGCCACCCGGCCCGGAGGCAACGGCCCCCACCGACGATCACGTTGCTGGGCCGATGATCGGCTGCGGTGCAAAGCAGACATTGGCACAAGCGACGTGGTAGCCAGCCGGGGCCGGAGAATGGCGGACAATGATAGGGGGTGCCCGATGCGCTTGTTCCGATGCCTGGCCGGGATCGCGGCCCTTGCCGCGCCGGCCCATGCGGCCGCCGCCGCCCCGTTCTGGACCGGCCCTTGCGACGCCTCGCCAGCCATGCGGCGCGAAGCCCTCGCTTTTCTGGAAGGCACCTGGCTGGCCGAGCATTCGGTGCGGCCGAACGGCGCTTGCTGGACCAGCGTCGTAGAGGCGTGGCGCCTCGGCCCCGGCCCCGAGCAGGAGTCGATCCGGGGACAGTCGCGATCGCTCGTCATTCGAGCCGCACCCGAGGGATGCGCAGCCGGGTCCGAAGGGACCATGCGGCTCGTCATCGATGCAGCGCCCGATGGTCCCCGCTGCGCGCTCTCGCTGCGCGCCGAGCTTGCCGACCCTGAAGGCCGATCGCCCGTCCGCCGCCTGCCCGTGGACTGGAACTATTATTGGGGGGGATCGCCCAATCTCATTGTGGAGCTGACCGCAGGCGCGGCCGCGGTCTCGTTCGCACCGCTCGATTCCACCATCCGGGAAGAGTGGCGGCGGCGGCTTGGTCACACCGGGACTGCCCCCCTATTCGGGCCGTTCGTCTACCCCGGCCTCAGCGGCCACCACGCACTGATGGAGACGGGGCGCGATGCATACCGCTTCCGCGGCTTCGCCGGCGAGAACGTCGTGTGGAAGGCGAGCGGCCAGCGGCCGCCCGTCTTCCCAGGCATTCCTTCGTCCTTTGAAACGCAGACCCTGCCGGTGCTCGACCCGAAGTTGCGGATCGAGGGGCCCGGGGGCTTCGCCGCCGAAGGCGAGCAAAACGGCTCCGGCTGGATGGTCCGCGCCACCCTCCCGGCGGACGGCGAGTATCGCGTCGTCGTCACTTCGATCCAGGGCTCTCGCTACGGGCTATATTATCTGGAGATGCAGGACGACCCGGCAATACCGCCCGTGCCCGGCGACTGCTCGCGCTACCGCCTGTCGGAATATAATCGCTCGCAGCCGATCTCGTCCGAACCCGTGCGCCCAGGAGGCACCACCCGCTTGCGGCCGCTCTGGTCGATGCGCGGGCAGACTTACGACGTGCCGTTCGAATGCCTCACGAATTGGCGGGTGTCGGACGGCCGGATGGCTTTGCTCAGTCCCGACCGCCGCAGCATCAGCATCGCCGGCGATGCGAGTGCCGGCCGGATTCAAGTCACCGCCGAGGTCGAAGGCCGTGAATATGTGGGCTTCATCAACATCGACGATTGAGGGCCCCGCCGCGCCTGGCGACGCGCCAAATCATGCGAGGAACGTCCGCGACGGGTCGAAGGCGGGCCTGAAAATCGTCAGGGCCGCCAAGCCTTGCCGAAGCGCGGCACCCAGCTGTCAGGCCTTCGCCTGGCGCTTTTTCCGAAGCTGGGTGAAAGAGGTGGTGCCGCTTAGGTGACTCGAACACCTGACCCCATCATTACGAATGATGTGCTCTACCAGCTGAGCTAAAGCGGCGCTCCTGAGAGGCCGGGGCTCTATCAGCGGGCCGGGGCGATGACAAGCGAGCTGGCGATCAATGCTCGGCTGGCGAGTGCCTCGCCGCGCCCTCCTGCGCCGCCGGAGGCGTGCGGGTGCGCAAATAGGATTTGAAGCAGATCCGGTCGATCCGGACCTCGCCCTGCGTCACCGCGATGCGCAGCCCCGCCGGATTGTGCACGGCGGTTCCGATATTGGGAGCGATCCAGCGCCGCCGGGCTTCGCGCCAGCGAAGCGTGCGGCCGCGGTCGCCGCGCCCGAAGGCGTCGGGCACATCGAGCCGCATCGCGCCCGCCCCTCCGCTCTCGCCGGTCAGCACGACATGGGTGAAATTGCCGGCCCCTGAGGTCAACGCCAGTACCTCGGTCCCCGCGGCGATCCGGTTGCCTTCGAAAGGCTGCCAGGAGCGGCCGCCCGGCGCGAGAAAGAGGAGGGCGGCCGGCTCCGCGCAGGCGAAAGCGGGGGCGTCGTCCATCGCCCGGTCGAATTCGGGACCGGCCACCGCGCAGGCGCCGAGCGGCAGCGCGCAGAGGATCGCGGCTATGCTCCGGCTGGCCCGCATGATCGTCCCCCTTTGCCTGGTCGCTGCGGCGACCGTCATAGTTCAAAGCGGAACGGACTGGAAGAAAGCGCGTCGGCGGCGGCTCAGCGTCGGGCGCCGCCCTGCGGGCCGAAATGGCCCTTGACGATGGGCTTGCGGTCCTTCTCGATGAGCATGTCGACCGTCGCCTGATGGAGCGGCGTGGCGAACTGGAAGCCGGTCTTGCCGTCCTCAGCCCACATCACCCGGCTGTTCTGCGGCTCCAGGCCGGGCAGCTTCAGCCAGACATTGGCGCCGATGTCGAGCGCGACATCGGTTTCGGCCATATAGCCGTCGGTCGAAAGGTTCATCACCTCGACCTCGATGATTCGCGCGCCCGGGTCGCGCAGCCGCGCCGCCAGGTTGACGATCCGCCGCTCGGCCGAACGGCCCTCGACGACGGGAAGGATTGCCAATTGTGCCTTGCTCACCAAAACGCCCCTGAAAAGAGAAGCTTTGTTATGCGCCCAGATTGGCTAAACAAGCCTTAAGCGCGTCCGGAAGCTTTGTTGGAAGCAGCCGGCCGCCATGCAGGCCGCTTCCCGCCATCCCTTGCTTCCGGAGTGATTGTGAGCCCCAAAATCTGGATCGCCGCCGCGCTGATCGCGCTTTCGGCCTGCGCGGAGGCGCCGCCGGCGCCGGTCGGTCCGGTGCCGCCGGCGGTGGAGGCGGCGGCGCTGCGCGGCGCCGCGACCGACCCGCGAGTCGCGCGCTTTTACGCGGCGCGCCAGTGGCGGCCGGCCTGGACCGCCGAGGCCGAGACGGCGCTCAGGGCCGAGATCGGCGAGGCGGACAAGCACGGGCTGAGGCCCGACGACTTTCTGGCCGGCCTGGCCCGCGCCTGCACGCCCGCGGCGCGCGAGGCCGGCCTGAGCCTCGCCGCGCTCAGCTATGCCGAGGCGCTCGCCCGCGGCCGGGTCGATCCCTCCCGGACAGAGGGCGTATACGAGATTCCGCGTCCCAATCCGGATCTCGCCGCAGGGCTCAACGAGGCGCTCGACGGGGATCTGCGCGGCTGGATCGACGGGCTGGCGCCGCAGGATGCAGATTATCGCGCCCTTTCCAGCGCCTATCTCGAAGCCCGCCGCCAGGTCGCCGCGGCGCGGGGCCGGCCCGCGAGCGAGCCCAGCGCCCAGTCGCGGGGCCGGCCCGCGAGCGAGCCCAGCGCCCAGTCGCGGGGCCGGCGGGCGAGCGAGCTCGGCGACCGGGTCCGCACGCTCGCCGTCAACCTGGAGCGCCGCCGCTGGCTGGAGCGCGCGCCCGCCAGGACCCGGATCGACGTCAACACCGCCTCGACCATGCTCGTCTACTGGCGCGACGGCACGCCCCGGGACACGCGCCGGGTGGTCGTCGGCTCGGCGGGCGAGCGGGCGACGCCGAGCCTCGCCACCCCCATGTTCCAGCTCGTCGCCAATCCGACCTGGACGGTGCCCAAATCGATCGGGATGAGCGCGCGCTATATGGCGCGCAACGGAATCGCAGTGCGCAACGGCCGCCGCGTCCAGCCCTCGGGCCCGCGCAACGCGCTCGGTCTGGTCAAGTTCGACCTGCGCAACGGCCATGCCATCTATCTGCACGACACGCCGTCGAAGGCGCTCTTCCTGCGCGACGAGCGCCACGCCAGCCATGGCTGCGTGCGGGTGCACGATGCGCTCGAGTTCGCCGAGATCATCGCCCGCGACGAAGGCGTGCTCGACCAGTGGCGGCGCGCCCAGCGGCCGCCGCGGCCCGACGGGGAGGGACGCCTGCGCTACCGCCAGCTCTGGATCCCGCTGCAACGCGAGATTCCCGTGCGCCTCCTCTATCACACCGCATTCGTCGAGAATGGCGCGGTCAGGATCGTGCGCGACGTCTACGGCCGCGACGCGCGCGTCGCCGCGGCGCTCGGCATCGGCCCGCCTGTGCCGCGTCCGGTCGCCGCGCCCCGCCCGGCGGACGTCGGGCCCTAGCGACCGGTCTCAGTGGCAGCCTTTGAGGTCGCGCTTGATCAGCCAGTAATTGACCGGCCAGGCGGCGAGGAAGCCGGCGGGAATGGCAATTGCCAGCCCGCGGACGAACATCCAGGAGAAGATCGAAGGGGCGCCCATGCCGCCCATTTGATAGTCGACGACGTTCATCACGATTTCCATGACGCCGATCGAGACGACTTCGCCGATCCAGATGATGCGGAGCGCGGCGAGGAGGCCGATGCCCCGGCTCTTCATGACCGGCACGAGGCCAAGCGTCATGCCCGAGGCGTAGGCGAGCGCGGTGGCGAGCACGATCGTCTGCCAGGCCGCAAGTCCGAGGCTGACCCCGATCGCGAGCCCGGCCACCTCGCCGATGAGGCAGCCGGTAAGGCAATGCAGGGTCGCCTGCGCCGAGACCTTGAGCGGGCCTCCGGAAGCGTGGCCGTGATGGGAATGAGAATGAGCCATTGAGTCTCCGCAAACTGCTTATATACCCACATAGGGTATATTGACGTATACCCCAGGGGGGCATAATGCAAGCACGGAGAATAGGAGAATGAAGTGGAACGCGAGAACCAGCCGAAGCTGATCAACCGCCTCAGCCGGATCGAAGGCCAGGTGCGCGGCATCGCGCGCATGGTCGAGGAGGACCGCTATTGCATCGACGTGCTGACCCAGCTGCAGGCGGTTCGCGCCGCTCTGTCGCGGGTCGAGACGGAGATGCTCAAGGACCATCTCGGCCATTGCATCGAGGCGGCGATTACCGGCGGCGACGTCACGGAGCAGCGCGCGAAGGCGCGCGAGCTCATCCAGCTGTTGGAACGGAGTGCCAGATGAAGTCGGTTCCGCTTAGCGCCTGCGCCGCCATCGCGCTGGCCGCATCGGCCCCAGCCTTCGCGCAGCATGGCGGTCACGCGACGCCGCCGCCTGCCGCCACGCCGCCGGCCGCGCCGCCCGCTCCGGCGGAGCCGCCGATGATCGATCATTCCGCCCACGGGAAGCCGCCGGCGCCGCCCCAAGGCGAGCCTGTCGATCATTCCGGCCACGCCATGCCCGACGCGCAGCGGCAAGGCGTGGAGCCAAGCATGAGCGGCGCTCTGGGGTCTTATCCGATGAGCCGGGAAGCGTCGGGCACCGCCTGGCAACCCGACGCCTCGCATCATGGCGGCCTCCATGCCGCCGCCGGCGACTGGACCTTGATGGGGCATCTGACCCTCAACGCCGTCTACGATTGGCAGGAGGGTCCGCGCGGCGACGAAATGGGGTTCGTGTCGGGCATGGTGATGGGCATGGCGCGGCGCGACCTTGGCCGCGGCACGCTCCAGTTCCGGGCCATGCTCAGTCCGGATCCGTTCATGGGCCGACGCGGCTACCCCCTTCATCTCGCCTCGGGCGAGACCGCGGACGGCATCACGCCCCTCGTCGACCGCCAGCACCCCCACGATCTCTTCATGGAGATGTCGGCAAGCTACAGCCTTCGCCTCTCGAACTATGCGAGCCTCTTTCTCTATGCCGGCCTCCCCGGTGAGCCGGCCTTCGGCCCGCCCGCCTTCATGCACCGCATGTCGATCCTCGATTCGCCCGAAGCGCCGATCAGCCACCATTGGCTCGATTCGACCCACATCACCTTCGGCGTCGTCACCGCCGGCCTGGTCCTGGGCGATTTCAAGGCCGAAGCGTCGCGGTTCAACGGCCGCGAGCCGGATGAGCGGCGCTACGATATCGAGACCGGCCCGCTCGATTCGACCGCGCTCCGCCTCTCCTGGAACCCGACTCCCAACCTCTCGCTCCAGGCGAGCTGGGCGCATCTCGTGGGCTCCGAGCAGCTCGAGCCCGACGAAAACAGCACCCGCTGGTCGGCGAGCGCGATCTACACCCGGCCGATCGGCGCCGGCGGCTGGTGGTCGACCACCCTCGCCTGGGGCCGGCGTTCGGGCGAGGACGCGCAATATGACGCCTTCGTGCTCGAAAGCGCGATCGGGCTGCGCGCCTGGACCCTGTTCGCCCGCGCCGAACGCACCGAGAATAACGAACTCGTCTCGGCCGGAGGCCATCACGGCCCAACCTTCGAGGTCGCCAAGGTCTCGCTCGGCGCGATTCGCGATTTCCGCGTTGGGCCGAACGCGCGCCTCGGCATCGGCGCGCTTTATTCGATGAACTTCGTTCCCGCAGCCCTCGAAGGGCTCTATGCGGGAGACCCGGACGGGGCGATGGTCTTCATCCGCCTGAAGATCGAGTGAGACAAAAGAGGAGCAACCCGATGATGCTGAACAGACGCGCCGCCTTGGCCGCCTTGCCCTTGCTGTTCGCCACCTACGCGCAGGGCGCACAGGCCGGGCCGGTCGTCACGGTGGTGAAAACGCCGACCTGCGGCTGCTGCAGCGCCTGGGTCGCGCATCTGCGCCGCGCCGGCTTCCAGGTCCGCATCAGCGACGTCGCCGACGTCGCGCCGACGGCGCGGCGGCTCGGCGTGCCCGACGATCTTCGCTCCTGCCACACCGCCTCGGTCGGCGGCTATGCGATCGAGGGCCATGTTCCGGCGGCCGACATCCGCCGCCTGCTTCGCGAGCGCCCCGCTGCTGCCGGCATCGCCGTCCCGGGCATGCCGATGGGCTCGCCCGGCATGGAGCATGGCAGCCACCGCGAGCCCTACCGGTCGATCCTGTTCACCAGGACGGGGCAGCGGCGGGTGTTCGCCCAGCACTGAGCCGGCGTGCCTTTCGCCGCCTCAGCCAGGCCGTCAGCCCGAGCCGCCTGGGCATGATGACGATCCCCGTCACGACCACGACCAGCCCCAGGCCGGTGGCGATGACGAGCAGCCAGGTGTTGAAATTCTCGTGGCCGCGCCAGTCCATGATGTGCAGGCCCCAGAGGAAATCATAGGCCCGCCACAAGGTCGAACGCCGAGCGGTCACCGCGCCGCTATCGGCGGCGACATAGATTGAGCGGCCCTCGCCATCCTCGAAATCGACCCGCCAGGCGGGCAGCGCGCCGCGATACTCGCTGTCGTTGGCGGCGATCCGCGTCACCCGGGCGGCGCGCATCTCGCCCGCATGGTCGGCTTCGGCGATCCGCGCCGCCACCGTCAGCGGGATCGGCGACAGCCGCCGCGCGGTGGCGAGATCGTAGAGAGCGGGGCGCCCGCCATGGACCCCGACCAGGGCCGCCGGCCGGCCGGCCACGCGCTTGATCTCGATCGCCTCTGCCCGGGCAAGCCCCGCCGCGCGCAGCCGCGCCAGGCCGGCGGCGGCCTCGTCGAGCGGCACCGGCGCCGCCGGCTGCTCGGCCCGCGCATGCTCGCTCCTCACCTTCTCGATCGGGAACCAGGCGAAGAACAGCCCGCTCGCGAACCAGAACAGGATCTGGATCGCCATGAGGAGCGCCAGCCACTTGTGGATCTTCGCCCAGATGCCTCCACCCCTCGCCATGGCGCTCCCCCCGCTCGGCCGCTAACATGCGGCGCGATGAAGGTCGTCCTCTACGATTATTACCGCTCCTCGGCGAGCTACCGAGTCCGCATCGCGCTCAAACTCAAGGGGCTCGCCTACGAGCGCGTGCCGGTGAACCTGCTCGAAGGCGAGCAGAAGGACCCGGCCTATCGCGAGCGCAACCCGCAGGGCTTCGTGCCGATGCTCGAGGCGGACGGGCGGCGGATCACCCAGAGCCTCGCCATCATCGCCTGGCTGGACGCGCGATTTCCGGAGCCGCCGCTGCGGCGGGACGATCCCCACGTGCTGGCGCTGGCGCTGACGATCGCCGCCGATATCCACCCGGTCAACAATCTGCGCGTGCTGAAGCACCTCGCCCGGCTCGGCATCGACCAGGAAACGCGCGACGGCTGGTACCGCCACTGGATTTGCGAAGGGTTCGAAGCGCTCGAGGCCCTCGCCGCGCCGCGCGCCGGCCGCTTCCTGTCCGGCGACGAGGCCACGCTGGCGGACGTCTGCCTGGTCCCGCAGATGTACAATGCGCGCCGCTTCGAAGTCGATCTGGCTCCCTACCCCAATCTGGTGCGCGCCGACGCCTCGGCAACGACGCTGGAGCCGTTCGCGGCCGCCCATCCCGACAGGGTCGCGCCGGACGCGGCGACGCGCTAAAAGGGCGGCAATCGAGGAGAATCCGCATGGGACGTGTCGAAGCGATCGCCAATTCCTACGCCGAGGCCCAGGCGCTTTCCTGCGTCGATATCCCCTCGCTCAAGGGCAAGGTCGGCGAAGAGGAATGGAAGGTGCGCGTCGATCTCGCCGCCGCCTATCGGCTGGTCGCTCATTATGGCTGGGACGATCTCATCTTCACCCATCTCTCGGCGCGCGTGCCCGGGCCCGAGCATCATTTCCTGCTCAACCCCTACAACCTCATGTTCGAGGAGGTGACCGCCTCTTCCCTGGTCAAGGTCGACATGCAGGGCAATCCGGTCGAGTCGACTCCGTTCATCACCAATGCCGCCGGCTTCACCATCCATTCGGCGCTGCACATGGCGCGCGAGGACGCCCAGGCGGTGATCCACCTGCATACGCCCGACGGCCAGGCGGTTTCCGCGCATGGCGAGGGCCTGCTGCCCTTGACCCAGACCGCGATGCTGATCCGCGACGAGATCGCCTATCACGATTATGAGGGCGTCGCCCTCGATCTCGACGAGCGCGAGCGGCTGATCGCCGACATCGGCGACAAAGGCGCGATGATCCTGCGCAACCACGGCACTTTGGCCGTCGGCGAAAGCGTCGGCGAGGCGTTCATCCGCATCTACTTCCTGGAGCGCGCCTGCGAGGCCCAGATCAAGGCGCTCTCGGCCGGCGATGGCAATCTCAGCAACCCGCCCCAGGGCTCGCCCGAGCTCACCGCGGAGATGGGCAAGGTCGGCCTGAAGATGGCCGCCAAGCTGCTCGCCTGGCCGGCCTTGCTGAGGAAGGCCTACCGCCTCGATCCGGGCTTCGCGACTTAAAGCGTCAGCGCGGCCTTTCGACCAGGGGGCCGTCATTGTGGAAGGCGGGCGCCCATTGCCGGAGCTCGGCGGCCAAAACGCCGTTGACGATCGCCGTATCGGCTGCGAGCATCGCGCGCGCTTCCTCGAGGCTGGCGGCGCGGACGATGGCGACGCCGCCATGCTCGCCGACATAGGGGCCGGCGGCGGCGCTGCGCCCCTCGCGCAGCAGGCGGCCATGATAGGCGACATGGTCGCGCAAATCCTGCTGATGCATCGGCCGGTCCGCGCGCCAGGCGGGGCCGGGGCGGTAGAGGAAGAGGTAGAGCTGGCGGGGCACGGCGGGCGCCGGCTCGGGCTGCGCCAGCGCGGGCGCGCCGGCAAGCAGCAATGCGAGGAACAGGATCGCTTTCATGACGGGGGAATATGGCCGATCCGCGGGGCCGAATCCACCCGATTCAGCCCACCCAATCCTTCTTCAGCCGTTTCGCCGCGGCGAAGTAGATGGCCGCGCTCAACAGGTAGAAGCCGAGCCCGTAGAGGATCGAATATTGGAGCGAATCGCTGCCGTGCGCGGCCTTCATCCGGTCCGAGAGCCAGCCCAGGAAATAGATGCCGAAGGCGATCCCGATCAGATTGTTGATGAACAGGAAGCTCGCCGAGGCGGTCGCGCGGATGGCGGGCTGAACGATGTGCTGGACCGCCGAGATGACCGGGCCGAGCCAGGCCAATGCGGTCATCTGGCCGAGCGTGAACAACAGCCAGGCGACCCACAAATTGGGAGCGAACAGGCCCAGTGCGAAGGCGGGCGCGGTGACCAGGAAGCAGCAGGCGGGGATCAGCGCATAGGCGCCGGGCCGCGCCGGCCCGATCCGGTCGCCGACCCAGCCGCCCAGCAAGGTCCCGGCGACGCCGCCGACCAGCACGATCGAGCCGTAAAACCAGCCGACATCGGCCGTCGAGAGGCCGAAGGTCCGGTTGAAGAAGCTCGGCAGCCAGAAGATCAGGCCGTAGCCCAGGATCGAGCCCGATGCGGCGCCGAAGGAAAGCAGCCAGAAGCTCGGATTGGCCGCCAGCGTCCGTCCGGTCGCGAGGAAAGGCGGCGCCGGCGGCACGGCCTCGCCCTCCGCGCGGTCGAGGCCGCCGCGCTTGGGCTCGCGGATCAGCGTCCAGACCAGCAACGCGGTGGGCAGGCCGGCGAGGCCGACGATGATGAAGGCCGCGCGCCAGGAAAGGTGGGTGGTCAGCCAGCCGCCGAAGAAGATGCCGAGCGCCGAGCCGATCGGGATGCCGAGCGAGAAGAAGGCCAGCGCGCGGGCCCGCCGCGACTTCGGGTAGAAATCGGAGATCAGCGAATATGAGGGCGCGATCCCGCCCGCCTCTCCGAACGCGACGCCCATGCGAGCGAGCACCAGCTGCGTGAAATTCTGCGCCATCCCGCAGGCGGCGGTGAACAGGCTCCACAGGCAGATCGATGCGGCGATGATGGTGACGCGGTTCCTGCGGTCCGCGAGCCAGGCGATCGGCAGGGCGATGGTCGCGTAGAAGATCCCGAAGACGACGCCGAGCAGGCCCAGCGTGTCGTCCTCGAGACCGAACTCCGCCTTGATCGGCACCGCCAGGATGCCGATGATCTGGCGGTCGACGAAGTTGAAGATGTAGGCGAGGAGCAGGACGATGAGGACGTGCCTGCCCGGGCCCGCCCCCTTCGTCCCGCTCCCGCTCGCGCCCCGCATCAGCGGAAGTTGAACCCAAGGCTCAGGAAGACCTGGCGCGGGTTGCCGTAGAAAGCGGTCGCGATGCCTTCCCGGCCAAGCGTCGGAGTCGGGTTGCCGGCGCCGTTGAGGATCACCGCGCCCGTCGTCGGATTGGTCGCCAGGAACTGGTAGCCCGAGGTGATGTACTGCTCGTCGAGGATGTTCTTGGCGTGCAGCCCGATCGTGTAGCGGTTGTCGGGACTCGTCCACACCAGATGCGCGTCCCACAGCGCATAGCCCGGCTGGTCGAGATAGGGGCTCGGCGTTCGAACTGGAAGGTCTTGCTCCGGTAGGAGACGGTGGTGCTCATCGACAGGTCGCCGCCCATGACCGGGGTGGTGTAGTCGAGCGTGCCCGACAGCGTCCATTTCGGCGTGTTCTGGATGCGGCGGAAATCGGCGACATCGACCGGGCCCTGACCCGGAATGTTGGTGATGAACTCGTCATATTGGGCGTCGAGATAGCCCAATGTCCCCGAGAAGTTGAGCCGCGATCCATTGTCGGCGCGGAGCAGGTTCGCGACCATCTCCACCTCGACGCCCTTGAAGGTGGCGGCGCCGGCATTGGTGGTCACCCCGACGAAGGTCGGGACGCCGTTGATCACCGCGCCGACCGAGCCCGGCACCTGGACGTCGGTATAATCGGCATAGAAGCCGGCGATGGCGAGGCGCAGCCTGCGGTCGAACAAATTGGCTTTGTAGCCGATCTCGTAGCTGGTGACCCGCTCGGGATCGAAAAGGAAATAGTCGTAAATCTCGGCGGGCTCGCGCGTCCCGTTGCCGTTGGTGTCCGGCGCGGCGGTGGAAAGGCCGCGCGGATCGAAGCCGCCGCCCTTGAAGCCGCGTGACCAGCTCGCATAGATCGTGTTGTTCTCGTCGGGCCGGAAGCTCAGCGAGGCGCGCGGCGTGAATTCGGTGAACTGCGCCTCGCCGGTGAAGTTGGAGGTCAGCGCACCGAGCTGGACGCCGTTGCCGCCCAGCGCCGGCGAGGGGCCGTTGAGATAGTTCGCTCGAATCACGGTCGCCCTGCGGTTGTCGCGCGTGTAGCGCCCGCCAACCGAGACCTGCAGCTGGCTGGTGATATCGTAGGTCGCGTCGCCGAACACAGCCCAGGTTTCGGTGTCGACGTTGCCGAAGGTCGAGGCGGTGAGGCCGGGCAACGCCACCGGGCTGGTGGTGGCGAGGATCACGTCGAACACGTTGCTGGCGTTGGCATCGAGATAATAGACCCCCATCACCCCCTGCAGCGGGCCGCCCTGGAAGATGAGCTGGAATTCGTTGGAGAATTGCTTGTTGCGGTAGATGGCGGGAACGTCGACGTCGGCGGCCGGCAGCGAATCGAAGTCGATCGGGGCGTGGCTGACGTCCTGCCGGTAGGCCATGATGTTGCGCACGGTCACGCCGCCGAGGGTGATCTCGGCGCGGAACGCGCCGCCATAGGCCTCGACGTCCTGGCGGGGCGAATTGAGCCCGGCGCGGGTGTCGTAGACGTCCCCGAGTACCGGAGCCCCGTTGAGCAGGCCCGGGATCAGCCGGTGGCCGTTGCGCGGATCCGAATTGTCCTTGCTGTAGTCGCCGGAGATGCGGAGGAAGATGTTCGATGCCGGCTCGAGCTCCACGGTGCCGCGCGCGGCCCAGATGTCGCGATTGTAATTGTCGAGGCCGTTGTTGAGATTCTCGCCGAAGCCGCCGCGGCTCAGCCGTGCCGCCGATGCGCCGACGCGGATCTGGTCGGAAAGCGGCGTGCTCCCCGAGACGATCAGATCGACCTGCTCGTCCGTGCCGAGATTGGCGCGGACCCGGAAGGTCGGGTCGGCGGCGAGCCGCCGGGTAACATATTTGATCGCGCCGCCGATCGTATTGCGGCCGTAGAGCGTGCCCTGCGGCCCGCGCAGGATCTCGATCCGCTCGACGTCGTATATGTCGAGAACCGCCGCTTGCGGGCGGTTGAGGAAGACGTCGTCGAGATAGAGGCCGACGCCCGCTTCGAAGCCGGCGACCGGATCCTGCTGGCCGACGCCGCGGATGAAGGCGGTGAGCGTCGTGTTGGTGCCGCGCGAGGTCTCCAGCGTGACGTTCGGCGTCGTGTCGTTGAGGTCCGTAATGTCTGTCGCGCCTTGCCGTTCGAGCGCTTCGCCGGAGAATGCGGTGACGGCGATGGGCACGTTCTGCAGGCTCTCCGAGCGCCGCCGCGCGGTCACGAAAATCTCCGTGTCGTCCTGGGCGGCCTCCGGGGCCGGTGCCATGCTGACCGGGAGCGGATCGTCCTGCGCGAAAGCGGGGCTGGCGGAAGCGGCGAGCGCGGCCAAAGCGGTGCCGAGCATCAGGCGGTGGTTGAGCTTCTGGGTCATGACGTGTCTCCTCATGAATTCGTATCCTGGGTGGCGCGGGCCGGGGACAGCCGGTCCGCGAAGTCCTTCAAAATGGCGTTGAACAATTCGGGCTCTTCGAGGTGCGGGGCGTGGCCGGACCGCTCGAAGCGTACGGCGCGGGCCTGGGGCAGGGCCTCGACGAGATGGTCGGCGGTGTCGGCGCCGTAGAGCGAGCTTTGCGCGCCGTGGACGATGAGCGTCGGATGCTGGATCTTCTCGAGCAAGGCGCGCACGTCCTGGCGGATCAGCGAGTTCCAGACGGACGCCATCGCATCGGCGTCGTTGCGGGCGAATTGGAGGCTCGCCCAGTCGGCGAGCTTGCGCATGCCGGGCGCCACCGGCTGGGCGAAGATCGCCTGGCCCGCGCCCAAAGCGAAGGTCTCGAAATCGTCGCGTATGGCGATCGAGCGCGCTTCGCAGGCCTCGGGCGAAAGCCCCAGATCCCATTCGGCGTCGTTCTTCACCCGCGCGGTCATGTCGACCACCACCGCGCCGGCGAAGCGCGCCGCGGCGGGGCCCGCGAGCACGTGCCACAAGATCGTCGCGCCCAGCGACCAGCCGACTCCGATCGCGCCCTCAAGGTCGAGCGCGTCCGCAAGCTCGGCGACGTCGGCCGCCATCCGCTCGACGCTGGGCGAGGGCATGTCCTCGCCGGCCGAGTCGCCGTGGCCGCGAAGGTCGATGGCGATGATCCGGAAGTTGTCGGCGAGGCCGGCCTGGCCCTCGAAGAAGCCGCCATGCGCCATCAGCCCGTGCAGCAGCACGATCGGCGTGCCGCTCCCCGTGTCGCGATAGGCGATTCGCGTCCCGTCCGAGGCAGTAAAGCCGTGCAGAAATCCCTCCCCAAAGCCCGCGCACGCCCCTGTTCGGGGTTCTGCGGATGGGGAGCTAATGGCTCAAACTGAAACCTGAGTCAATGTTCAAGTTTGTGAGTTGGTAGACGACGCCGGCTCGGCATCCGGGCGGTCGGCGCAGGGCGCGGCGATGGCCTTCAGCGTTCGGCCTGGCCGAGGACGAGGCCGCTGTCGTTGGCGTCCGCGGCCGGCGGGGCGCGGCGGTCGCCCGCGGAGATCTGGCGGACGACGTCCTCGAAGCTGCCTTCGACCGCCACCTGCTGGCCGTCGAAGAAGATGTCGGTGAAGGCGCCGTTCGCGGAGCGGACGTAGGTCACCAATTCGGGGTTGATGGCGACCTTGCCGCCGCCGCCCTTTCGCATCACCACGAGCTTCGCCACATATTTTCCCCTCTGGCCGGCAACGCTAACCCAAATTCGTTAAGCGCCGGTGTGCGCGGACTTGGCGAAAAAAGCCCCGGCGCTCAGGCCGGCGCGTCCCGGGCCGGCCCGTCGGCGAAGATCGCGGCGCGGTCACGCCCAAGCTCGCGCATCGCCTCGGCGGCGGTCCAGCCCCAGGCGAGATGGGCGCCGACCATCACCGCGTCGCGCCGCAGCGGGTGGCGGGTGGCGGGCTTCAATATGCCGAAGGCCGGCAGCCAGCCCATATAGCTCGCCAGCCAGATGCCGCCGCCGGCGATCGAGCCGCTCACCCGGTCGATCCGGGGATTGGCGGCGGCGATCAATGCGCCGCAGGCGGCGCCATATGCGAAATGGGCGATCAGGGTGAAATCGGGCGCGGCGGCCGCCGGCGGGTCCAGCACCCGATCGACGATCTCGCGCGGCGGCAGCGGGTAGCGCTCCTTGCCCGGCAGCCTCTTGTGGAGATGGCGCATCGCCGAGGTCATCGCCATGGTCGCGACGAAGCCGGCGATCCCGCCGATCACGAGGCGCGAGCCAAGGCCCAGCTCTTCCTGCTCGTTGCTCATGACGGCGGGCCTATCTCGCCCGTCATTCCAGCGAAAGCTGGAATCTCATTGCCTTCGCAGCGGTCGGGCAAAAAGAAGGGGGATTCCATTGAGGAGGTACGAACGTCCCCCGGACGTTCGTAGCCCTGTCCGGGGGACAGGGCGGCCTCTCAATTTCGCTGGAATGACGGGGAGGGCCCTAGAGCTCCACGCCGCTGGCGATCGCCTCGAGCTTCTTCAGCCGCTCGCGCACGGCGGCAAGCTCGATGCGGAGGCCGACCTCGTCCTCCGCCGCCTCGGCGGCATCGGGGCCGACGCCGCGGCTGGCGAGCTCGAGCCTCTTATAGTCGAGCCAGCCGCGCCACGCGCGCGACGCGGCGAGAGTCACCATGAAGGTGACGGCGAGGATCGTCCCGGCGAAGATGAGCGTATTGGTCATCATGTCATTTCATTCCTGCTGGGGGCGGTCTGGCATCCATCGGGCGGCGGGGGGCGCAGGTTTCTGCGGAAGCGCCCCAGTCTTCGACGAATGCCATTCGGCCCTGCTTCCTATTCGTAGCGGAGGGCGAGGATCGGGTTGGCGCGCGCGACCTTGATCGCGTGGCCGGCGATGGTCCCGATCGCGATCGCCAAAGCGATCAGCCCGGCGAGCACGAAGGGGGTGATGCCCAGGTCGATGCGGACATCGTAGCCGTCGAGCCATGTCTTCATCGCGTAATAGGCGACCGGCCAGGCGATCAGATTGGCGATGATCACCGGCTTGGAGAATTGCCAGGCGAGCAGGCCGACGATGTCGCGGATGCGCGCGCCGAGCACCTTCCTGATTCCGATCTCCTTGGTCCGCCGCTCGGCGGTGAAGGCGGCGAGGCCGAACAGGCCCAGGCAGGCGACGATCACGGCGAGGATCGAGAAGCCGGCGAAGACCTTGGTCCGGGCCGCCTCGGCCTTGTACAATTCGACGATGATGTCGTCGCTGAAGTCGGCGTCGAACGGCGCGTCGGTGGCGATCCGCTTCCAGACCCGCTCGACCGCGGCCCGCACCTGCGCCGGATCGGCATTCTCGTAGCGAAGGATCAGGTGGGTGGCCCCGTTATTGCTGATCCGGAACATGATCGGCTCGATCGGCTCGCGGATCGAGCGGAAGCGCGAATCCTGGACGACGCCGATGATGTTGATCGGGACCGGCGGATATTCCGGCCCGGCGAGCGAGGCGCGCCGAGTCTTGCCAATCGCGTCGGTCGCGCTGCGGAAGCCCATCCGCCGTGCGGCAAGCTCGTTGACGACGACGTTGACGCCGCCGCGCGCGATCTGCGCCCGGATCGCGTTCGGATCGGCCGGGAAGGGCAAAGTGGCATCGTCCATCGGCCGGTTGCGGTCGAACTGGCGGCCGGCGATGGTGCGGATGCCCATGGTGCGGAAGAAGCCGTGATCGATCTGATAGGAGCCGATCGAGACCGGATCGCGCTGGCCCGGGATGAGCACTGCCTCGCTGGTGCTGTTCTGCGTGGCGACGCCGATCGAGGTGCGGCCGACCGAGGTCACGCCGGGGATCCGCTCGATCTCGCGCGCCAGCGTCTCCTGAAGCGGGATCAGCTGGCGGCGGGAGATACCTTCGATCTGCAGCAGCCCGTCCCGGCGGTAGCCGGGATCGGAGCTGCGCGCATAGCTGGTCTGCGCCCAGACCACGGCGGTGCAGATGATGAGGCCGATCGATACCGCGAACTGGGCGACCACCAAAAAGTTGCGCAGCAGGCCGGAGCCGCTCGCCTCGGCCGAGGATTTGTTGGCCTTGAGCACCTGCGCCGGCTGGAAGCGGCTGAGGTAGAAGGCCGGATAGAGGCCTCCCGCCGCGCCGACCAAGAGGGTCAGGCCGACGATCGGCAGCAGCATGCCGCCCCAGCCGAAATATTGCATGCTGAGCGAGGCGTCGAGGAAGCCGGAGAAAAGCGGCAGCAGCAGCTCGACCAGCGCCAGAGCGAGCAGCATGGCGATGCAGGCGATCAGCACCGATTCCCCCAGGAACTGGGTGATCAATTGCCGCCTGTTGGCGCCAAGCACCTTGCGCAATGCGACTTCGCGGGCGCGCTGGCTTGCGCGGGCGGTGGCGAGGTTGGTGAAGTTGACGCAGGCCATGCCGAGGATGAGGAAGGCGATGATCGTGAAGGTCCAGATCGTGTTCGTGTCGTTGCCGGCCGTCCAGGCCCCGTCCTGCGCTGCGCCCAAGTGGACGTCGCGCACGTTGACCAGGGCAAAATCGGTGAATTCGCCCTGGTTGATGCGGGTGCCGCCGAAATCCTGGGTGGGGATGTTGCGCCGTTTCCACTCCGTCATCCGGCCGTTGATCGCGGCCGGATCGGTTCCGGGCCTGAGCGCGACATAGTTCCAGCCCGTCTGCCAGCCCCACAGCCGCATGATCTCCGGCTGCTCGGCGAAATGAGCGGTGGGATCGATGCGGACCAGCATCGCGAACTTCATGTGGGAATCGCTCGGCAGATCGCGATGGACACCGGTGACGCGATGATCGACCTGGCGGCCGCGAATCACGATGGTCAGCCGCTGGCCGACCACGTTGGTGGTGCCGAACAGGCGGCGCGCCTCGGTCTCGGACAGAGTCACCGAGCCGGGACTGCCGAGCGCCGTGCGCGGGTCGCCCGAAACGAGGGGCAGCCGCACCGTGTCGAAGAAGGGGCCGTCGGTATAGCCGACTTTCTCGACCGCCAGCGCTTCGCCGCCGCGCAGCACGGTGGCCTGGCTGGCCTGGACGTAGACGCTGTTCTCGATCTCGGGGAAATCGGCCTTGAGCCGCTGGCCCGCAATGTAGGAGGACATCTGGATGTCGGTGCGCGCGCCGGTCTGCGGGTCGCGAAAATAGGTCTGGAACTGGTAGGTGTTCTCCGCATTTGCGAGCCAATTGTCGTAGCTCGTCTCGTAGCGGACGTAGAGGAGCAGCATCAGGCAGGCGGCGAGGCCGATCGCGAGGCCGACGATGTTGATGAAGGCATAGGTCCGGTTCTTCGTCAGGGCCCTCACGCCCACCGTCAGATAATTGCGCCACATATTCCTGCTCCCGTTCAAGTCTTGCTCCGCCCCCGTTCGGGCTGAGCCTGTCGAAGCCCTTCCCTTCTTGCCGATGAAGGAAGAAAGGCCCTTCGACAGGCTCAGGGCGAACGGTGGTGGGTTCTCATCTTCCGTCCGTCACGCCGCGCGCCGGTGCTCGACCAGGATTCGGCCGTCGAGCATGTTGACGACGCGGCCGGCATAATCGGCATGGGCGGGCGAATGGGTGACCATGACGATGGTCGAGCCTTCGGCGTTCAGCGCCTGCAGCATCTTCATCACCTCCTCGCCATGCGCCGTGTCGAGATTGCCGGTCGGCTCGTCCGCGAGGATCAGGCCGGGTGATGCGACAAGGGCCCGGGCGACGGCGACACGCTGCTGCTGACCGCCTGACAATTGCGACGGCCGGTGCCTGGCGCGGTGGGCGATACCCACCTTGTCCATCACCTTGTCGACCCGGGTGCGCCGCTCCGCCGCGGGGACGTTGTGGTAGAGCAGCGCAAGCTCGATATTCTCGCGGACGCTGAGCTCGTCGACGAGATTGAAGCTTTGGAAGATGAAGCCGATGTTCCGCTTGCGGAAATCGGCGAGCTTCGATTCCGAAAGGCCGGCGACCTCGGTGCCGTTGAAGACGTAGGAACCGGACGTGGGCGAATCGAGCATGCCGATCACGTTCAGCAGGGTCGATTTGCCGCAGCCCGACGGCCCCATGATCGCGACGAACTCGCCGTCGGCGACATCGAGGAAGATGCCGTCGAGCGCCGTCGTCTCCACCGTGTCGGTGCGGTAGACCCGCGAAACTTCACGCATGCTCAGCATGTTCTTTTCCCTTCATTGCCCACTGATGGAGAGCCGGTCGCGTTCCTGGAAACCGGTATAGGAGGAGGTGATGACGCGCTCGCCCGGCTCGAGCCCGGAAAGCACTTCGACATAATCGGGGTTGCGGCGGCCGAGACGGACCTGGCGGCGCACCGCGCTGCGGCCGTCGGGCGCGACCACGAACACCCAATTGCCGCCGGTCGCCTCGTAAAAGGCGCCGTCGGGGAGCAGCCGCGCCCGCGACGGCGCGCCGAGCGTCAGCCGGACCTGCACGGTCTGGCCGCGCTGCAGCTCGGCGGGCTCGGGTCCGACGAACTGGAGGTCGATTTCGAACTGGCCGTTCCTGACCTGCGGATAGATTTTGCTGACCCGCATCCGATAGCTGCGCCCGCCGAGCTCGGCGTCGGCGAGCAGGCCCTCGCTGACCCTCCCCAGGAAGAACTCGTCGACCTGGGCGCGCAATTTGTTGCGGCCGGCGCTGTCGATCTGGCCGAGCCGCTCGCCGCGGTTCAACGACTGGCCGATCTGGATCGAGAAGGAGGTGAGCTGGCCGTCGACCGGTGCGCGCAGGTTGAGCGCGTCGAGGCTGCCTCGGGCGATGCCGAGACTGGTGTTGAGCGCGCCGGCCGAAGCGCGGAGCTGGGCGAGCTGGCTGGACTGGAGCCGCTCGTCGTCGCCCTGCTGGCGGCGCAGCACCTCCGAGCGGCGGCGATTGGCCTCAAAGGTGTCGCGTGCGTCGGCGAAGGAGCGCCCGGAGACGAAGCCGCGGTCGGCGAGCGGCCGCTGCATCTCGTAATTGCGGCGCGCGGTCTGGGTGGCGAGGTCGGCTTCGATCCGCGCGCGCTCGTTGGCGAGCCGCGACTGGTTCAGCGCCAGCTCCTGGCTGCGCATCGAATTGATCTGCTGGATGACCTCGGTCTGGCGCGCGAGCACGTTCAATTGGAGGTCGGCATTGGTCATGACCGCGAGCAGCTGGCCGCGCCGGACGCGGGCGCCGTCCTCGACCAGAATGCGCTCGACCCGGCCGCCCTCGACCGCGTCGAGATAGACGGTGAGCGAGGGCTCGACCCGGACGCGCAGCGGCAGGAAGTCGTCGAACCGGCCCTCGCTCACGGTGGAGATGGTGAGCCGGCCGGCCGCGACGGTCTGGCTGTTCGAGCCGGGCGCGAGGAAATAGAAGAGCAAGGCGGCGACGATCAGGATTGCGGCGCCGAGGCCGATCCTGACCCGGGTCGAGAGCTTGCGCGACTTGACGACGCGGTCCATTCCGTCGCCGCTCTGCGGGCCTCCAGCGTCGTTCATCCGCACGACGGTCATTCAAATCCCCGTTCGAAAATTCAGGCGGGCGGCGGCGGTCAGAATCGGGTCATCGACCCTGGCTGTCCGTTTCCGGACATTGACTGTCCGCCGCCGCACAGGCGCCCGTTTTACGCAAGCGGCATCGCCACGAACGTGAGAAAGCCGGTGGCGATGAAGCCGATGGCGAAGGCGAGCGTTTCGATTTTGCTGGCCATGATATTCTCTCCTCGACAGCATTGATCCCTGTTGCCCGATGCGTCGCAGGAGCCGTGCCAGACGCGAAAAAGCGCGGATTTCCGCCATTTCCGTCCCGCCGCTGCCCGGGCTTCCAATTCCCGGACCGCACATGTCCGTCCGCAAGCGGACTCTGGCATGGTTCGTGATTGTCCATTATCGGACAAGACGGGTGGGGAGACGTCCAGTGGCTCAGCAAAGGCGCTTCGGGCGCTGCATCATCATCGACGACGATCCGGACATCGCGCTTTCGGCGCGGCTGTTGCTGCGCGATCTGTTCGACAACGTCTCCGCCTATCAGGAGCCCGGCGAGGCGCTGGCGGCGATGGAGCGCGAGCTGCCCGACGCGATCCTGCTCGACGCCAATTTCGGCCGCGGCGCGACCAACGCCGCGGAGGGCTTCCACTGGCTCTCCGAAATATTGAAGCGCGACCCGCAGGCGGTGGTGGTGATGATCACCGCCCATGCCGGGATCGGAGTCGCGGTCGAGGCGATGAAGCGCGGCGCCACCGATTTCGTCTCCAAGCCCTGGTCGAACGAACGCCTGCTCGCCACCGTCCGCACCGCGGCGGCGCTGCGCACCTCGCGCGCGGAAGTGGTGACCGAACGCAAGAAGGTGGAGGCGATCGCGACGCCTTCGGGCGGCGGCGAGACCCCGTTGCTCGGCGATTCGCCGGCCATGGCGCGGATCTGGTCGCTGATCGAGCGCGCCGGCCCGACCGACGCCAACGTCCTCATCCTGGGCGAGAACGGCACCGGCAAGGAATTGGTCGCGCGCGAGCTGCACCGCCGCTCGCGCCGCGCGGACCAGGTCCTGGTCTCGGTCGATCTCGGCGCGGTCTCCGAGAATCTCTTCGAAAGCGAGCTGTTCGGCCATGTGAAGGGCGCCTTCACCGACGCCCGGGCCGACCGGATCGGGCGGATGCAGGCGGCCGACGGCGGCACGCTCTTCCTCGACGAGATCGGCAACATGCCGCTCCACCTCCAGCCCAAATTGCTGACCGCCCTGGAGCAGCGCCAGGTGATCCCGGTCGGCGCCAACAAGCCGGCCAAGATCGACATCCGCGTCATCGCCGCGACCAATTGCCCGCCGGACCAGCTCGCCGACGAGAGCCGCTTCCGCCAGGATCTCCTGTTCCGGCTCAACACGGTGGAGATCGACCTGCCGCCCTTGCGCGAGCGGCGCGAGGACATATTGCCGCTCGCCGGCCATTTCATCGCCCTCTACGGGAAGAAATACGGCAAGCCCGCGCGCGAGCTGCCGGCCGATGTCGGCGCCGCGCTCCAGGCCTATGATTGGCCCGGCAACGTTCGCGCGCTTCGCCACGCCTGCGAGCGCGCCGTGATCCTGTCGGACGGCGCCCAATTCACGAGCGAGGATTTCTCCTTGTCGCGCGGCCTCGCGCCCTCCCGCGCGGCGCCGACCGCGCCCGCCCCCCTCGCGGTGCCGCGCGACGACCTCAACCTCGAGCGCGCCGAAAAGCAGATCGTCGAGGAGGCGCTGAAAAAGCACAGCTACAACATCTCGCTCGCCGCCGCCGAGCTCGGCCTCACCCGCGCCTCGCTTTACCGGCGGATGGAAAAGCATGGGCTGTGAGGCAATCCCCCCGCCGTTCCCCGGCGAAAGCCGGGGTCCAGTGGCGCAGGCAGTAGGCCTGGGTCCCGGCCTTCGCCGGGACACAGGATAATGCGCTTCCGCAACCGCTTCCTCCTGGGCCTGGCCTTGCGGCTGGGCCTGCTGCTCGCGGTTGTCTTCGCCTTCGCCGCAGCGCTCGGCCGGGACGATCTTCGTGCCGGCCAGATCGTCGCCGGCCTCGCCGTCCTCGGCGCCGCGGCCTTGCTGTGGCATTATATCCAGCGCACCAACATGGAGCTCGCCCGCTTCATCGACGCGGTCCGCTTCGGAGATTTCTCGCAAGGCTTCTCCCAGCGCGGCCAGGGCTCCGGCTTCGGCGACCTCAACGAGGTGCTCGACGAGGCGATCAAGAAGCTCCGCGACGAGCGCCACAAGCTGATCGACGCCAACCGTTTCTACGAAGCCGTGCTCGACGACGCGCCGACCGCTCTGCTCACCGTCGACGGCGACGGCAAGGTCGAGCTCGCCAACAAGGCCGCGCGCCGCCTGCTCGTCCGCCACCAGGGCGTCCGCGTCGAGGACTTCCGCGAATATGGCGAGGCCTTCGCGCAGGCGCTGGAGGGCGGCGCGGTCGGCCGCCCGCGGCTCGTCCCATTGCTCAGCGACGGCGTGCCGCAGACCATGCTGGTCAGCGCCGCCATCGTTCACCGATTGGGCGGCCTCGTCCGCGTCGTCGCGGTGCAGCCGATCCAGGGCGAATTGAACGCGATCGAGATCGCCGCCCAGTCCGACCTGATCCGGGTCCTCACCCATGAGATCATGAATTCGATGACTCCGGTCACCAGCCTTGCCCACAGCGCCGTCGATCTGATGCGCGCGGCCGATGCCGGCGACAATGCGGAGGTCGCCGACGCGCGGCTCGCGGTCGAAACGCTGGCGCGGCGCGCCGACGGAGTCATGCATTTCGTCGAGAGCTACCGCCAGATCAGCCGCGCCCCCGAAATCCGCCGCCGGCCGATCGACGCCGCCGCCTGGGGCCGCGAGCTCGAAGCCCTGTTCCGCGCCAGCGATCGCGCGGTCGGCATCGGCTTCACCCTCGAGGCCGGCGAGACCCTGACCTTCGAGGCCGACCCGGACCTGATGAGCCAGGTGCTGATCAACCTGATCCGCAATGCGGGCCAGGCGGCGCGCGCGCACAGCGAGGAGCCGCACGTCTGGCTGAGCTTCTCCCGCACCCGCTCGGGCCGCGCCCAGATCGAGGTGGCGGACAATGGCGCCGGCGTACCCGAGGCGCTCAGGCAGGACGTCTTCCTGCCCTTCTTCACGACCAAGAAGGAAGGCACCGGCGTCGGCCTCAGCCTCGCCCGCCAGGTCGTCCTCGCGCATCGCGGCTCGATCAGCGTCGGCGACCGCAAGGGCGGCGGGGCCCTGTTCCGCATCGTGATCTGAAATCCCCCCTCCCCAGCGGGGAGGGGGTAGGGGGAGGGGGTTCGGCGTCCGAGAATAGTCGGGGGCCGCCGAACACCCCCACCCTACTCTCCCCCTCGAGGGGGAGGGATTAGCCGGTGAGCCGCGCCGCCACTCGCTCCGCCTGCGCTCGGATGTCGGGCACCGCCACGCTCTCCCAGAAGGTGCCGCGCGTGACCGGGCCGATCACCGCGAGCGTCTCGCTCGCCGTCCCGTCCGCACCGATCGCGCGGCAGTCGGGATCGACCTCGATGCCGATGCCGAGCGCGTCCTGCCGGATCCGCCCCGCCTTCAGCAAGGCGGCCAGCAAAGGCTCGCCGGCGCGGACGATGTCGCATTCGGGCCCGGTGCAATTGACGATCCGCGCCACCCTGAGCGTCTCCACCGCCTCGCCGCCGCGCATCCGGAAGCGCAATGCGGCGCCCTCCTCGATGGCCTCGGCCGAGACCAGCTTGCCCGCCGCCACGGCGAGCCGCGCCTCGGCCTGCATCGCCTCGATCCGTTCGCCGACCGCCGGCGCGACCTTGTGCCGGTGCACGTCCCACCAGGGGCGCAAATGCCTCAGGAAGCGGCGCCGCTCTTCCGGCCCCGCCCCGCCCCAGATCGCCTGGGTGACGCTGCGCAGCTCGTGCACCGCGCTGCGCCAGCCGAGCTCCCCGCTCCGCGCCCGCACCCGGCGAAGCAGGGCGACGCAGGAGGCGGGCAGCGCCTCGGCGGGCGCCACCATCGGCTCGCGCGGGCCATGGGCTCGGGGTGCGAGGCCCCGCCGCGACAGGGCGACGATGCGGCCCCTGAAGCCGGTGGCGTCGAGGGTCAGCGCCACGTCGACCGCGGTCAGGCCGGTGCCGACCAGCAGCACGACATCGCGCGCGCCGAGCCCCTCCAGGCCGCCCGCCCAGGGATTCTCGATCCAGGCCGCGCCCAATGCCGCCGGGTCGATCCCGCGCGGCGTGGCGGGCCGGAAATTGCCCGGCGCGAGCACCACGGCGTCGGCGGCCAGCGCGCGGCCGTCCGCCAGCCGCACGGCGCCGCCGGCAAGGTCCACCGCCTCGCCGCGCACCGCCTCGATCCCGGCCTCGGAAAGCAGCGACACGAGATAGTCGCCATAGAGCATGCGCGGCGCGAAATCCTCGGGCCCGCCGCCGCCGCGCGCTTCGAACCAGCGGGTGAAATGGTCGGGATCGTCCGAAAAGGCGCTCATCCGCCGCGCCGGCACGTTGAGCAGATGCTCGGGCCGGGTCGTCCCGTAAGCGACTCCGCGCCCCGGCGCCGGCCCGCGCTCGATCAGCGACACCTCGGCGCCCGCGCGCCTCAGGTGCAGCGCCTGCAGCGCCCCCGACGCGCCGGCGCCGATCACGGCCACGCGCCGGCCGCTCATGCCGCCTCGCTCTCCTCCACGGCGACCTTGTCGGCGAGGCTGAGCCCGTCGAGGATGCGCGCGGTCTCGTCGCGGACCATCAGCATCGCCCGGTGCAGCCGGCACTGGTCCTCGCTGATGCAATTCTTGCAGCTCTCGTAGGCGAGCCGGCTGGCGCAGGGAAGAAGGCCCAGGGAGCCGCGGGTCAGCCGCACGATCTCGCCATAGCTGATCTCGGCCGGCGGCCGCGCCAGCCAATAGCCGCCCTCGCGCCCGCGCAGCGTCTCGACCAGGCCGGCGCGGCGCATCTGCGAGAGGATCACGGTGAGGAATTTGGGCGGCAGATTCTGCGCCTGCGCGATCTCGCCAAGCTGCACCGGCCCGTCGCCATATCGATCGGCGAGGTGAAGCAGCGCCCGGATTGTGTACCGCGTCCGTTGAGAAAGCATGGCGCCCCCATGAACCGGCGGAGGGGCGAAGGCAACGGCGGCGGCGATAAACACGAGGCGAATCGTCATTCCAGCGAAAGCTGCAATCTCCGTTCTTCAAGAGCCGAAGGAAAAGAGATTCCAGTTTCGCTGGAACGACAGGGTTTCAGCGGGGCAAAGGCAATTGGGCGCGGCGCCGGGTAGTGGGGCAGTTTGAAAATAAGCAGGGTTGACGCTGACTGGAATGCTTAGCGGGAAGGTGCCATATTCCGGGCATGGCAAAGGGACTATACCGCACTCACAAGGACGAACTCGGCGCATGTGTCTGCATGGATTGGGGCACAAATCCCGAAACCTTCCTGACACGCGACACCTACGTCGCGAATCGGCACGAACCGCCGTTCGACGAACTGCCGACGCGGGAAGAATACGAGGCTCAAAATGGCGAAGCCTAGGCGCCCTCGCGACTCGAATCAGCTGGCGAAGCTGATTACTGATATTGCCACGGGGCAAGCTCAAGAAACCGACCCCGACGCGGGCAAAGACCCAGCCGCCGTGGCGCTCGGTCGCCGTGGCGGCTTGAAGGGCGGACATGCTCGCGCCAAGAAGCTATCAGCTAACCAGTTGACTGCTATAGGGAAAAAGGGGGCCGCTTTACGCTGGGGGCGTAAAGACGGCCAGTAGCCCGTTCATGGCGTACTTTTTGCCATAAAGTCGTTGCGGGCCTAGCGCCGATAAGCTATGGTCTCCCTTGCATCGCGAGTGCCAACCTATTTCGCGAGGCAAGGAGGCTAGGATGAGCGACCCCCATAAGGTCACTATCAAGATTGGCGACGCCGAGTTTTCGGCGGAGGGCGACAAGGAGACTGTCGCCAAGCAATTCGAGGCGTTCCTGGCTGCGCTGGCCATTGCTCCCAGAGCGTCCGCGCCGGCCAAGCCCGCAGAGGATCTCGCCACGGATGCCGGCAACAACGGCAGCGAGACGACGGACGCAATCGACAATGATGCTGATAGCGCGATGCTCAAAAAGGCATTTCAGGTGGCGAAGCAGGTCGTGTCGCTGAAATACCTGCCTCGTACGTCGCAGAAGGAGGCCGACGCGCTGCTGCTGCTGCTGTACGGGTACGCCGCCCTCAAGGGCGAGGAGCAGGTGCTCGGCACTCAGTTGATCAACGCAGCTCGCATCTCCGGCGTCAATCTGGATCGAATTGATCGCACCATCGCCAAGCACGATTCACTTCTGCTTCGGGGCGGTGCTCGCAAAGGCATGAAGTATGGTCTCAACAACCAGGGAAAACTCAAAGCGAAGGAGATGCTGACCGCGCTGTTCGCTGCCTGAAACGATGAAGCCGAGGGGGTGCCACCCCTCGGCTTCTGGTCCCCAAAACCCAAGCTGGAGGCTAGGATGCTCACCGCCATTTGGCGGAGTGGGTACGTACACCTTATGCCCGTTCCGCCACCAAATTGCAAGCGCCTTTGGGCGCTGCCGTCAATAAGCCTCTCTGGTAGCCACCTTGAATCGAAGGGGATTTCAGAGAGGCGGGGCGCCGCTGCGGCCAATCTGAATTTATTTTGTGTCACTTGCGTCGCCATAAAGCCTTATTCGGTTGACATAACCTGAGCGGTCAGGCATATGGGTACTTATGAACAAGCTGACCCCCAAAGATCGCGCCCGCATCCTCCACATGCTCTGTGAAGGTAACTCCATCCGCGCGATTGAGCGCATGACCGGCTCCAGCAAGCACACTGTTGAGAAGCTGCTGATCGATGCCGGCAAGGCGTGCATGGCCTTCCATGACCAGTATGTGCGCGGCGTAAAGGCGAGCCGCATCCAGTGCGACGAGATTTGGTCGTTCACCTATGCCAAGCAGAAGAATGTCAGCGCAGCCAAGGCCGCGCCGGATCACGCTGGCGATACCTGGACCTGGACCGCGCTCGACAGCGACTCCAAGCTGATCGTCTCCTATCTCGTCGGCGGGCGCGACACCGAATATGCGATGTGGTTCATGGACGATCTGCGCTCGCGGCTCGCCAACAAGGTCCAGCTCACCACGGACGGCCACAAGGCGTATCTACAGGCCGTCGAAGGCGCGTTCGGCGCCGATGTCGATTACGCGCAGCTCGTGAAGCTATATGGCCCGACGATCACCGCTCCGGGCCGCTACAGCCCCGCGCAGTGCATCGGCGCCAAGAAATACCGCGTCGAGGGCAATCCCGATATCGAGCATGTCTCGACCAGCCACGTTGAACGCCAGAACCTGACCATGCGGATGCACATGCGCCGCTTCACCCGGCTGACCAACGCCTTCTCAAAGAAGGTCGAGAACCACGCTTACGCGGTCGCGCTGCACATGATGTATTACAACTTCGTCCGCATCCATAAGACCCTGCGCGTCACCCCTGCCATGGCCGCTGGCGTTGCCGATCGGCTTTGGGAGATCGGCGATATCGTCGGGCTGATCGAGAAGGCCGAAAGCCGCATGCCGACGAAGCGCGGGCCTTACAAGAAGCGGAGCGCCTGACTCGACTCTTGGCTCCGTTCAAGTACCTTCCGAGGGACGGGAGGGGAAAATGAACGCATTGTACGCGGCCTTGGGGACGTTGTTTGTCGGCACCGTAACGGGTCTGTGGTTTCTAGCCGCGCGCTACCCAAAGACTTACATGGCCGTGTATCAATGGATCTGTAATGTCGCGCTGATTATCCTCGGATCGTTGGCCGCCTTCAGCGTCGGCGTCGGTGCGGGGTCGGATGCGGTCCTGCCCTTTGTTGCTCCGGACAAGGCTCGCGATGCTCTAATGGCTCGCGATGCGTGGATGCCTCGGGTCTGGATGTTCCTAGCGATACTCGCAATCCTAGTGATCATCTTAATTCTATATCTTGTGAGCGAGCGCCTGCGCAGCGAGAAGAAAGAGATAGAGGACGCAGAACGGGATCGCGAATAGCGCCGCCTCGCGGAGCGCGCGGGCGCACGGCTCATGATGCATCAACCCCCTCCTGATTCAAACTGCCCCACTACCCGGCGCCGGGGAGAGTTGCTTTCCGGTGAAAAGCAAACTGTCCAATTTGGCCGCGCACCCCTCCCGGACTCGCTTCGTCGCACCTATATTATGCGACGAAGCGAGTCCCTGAGCGTGATTTACCATATTGCATCCTATCCCAGATGAGCCACTATGGCTGGTGGCGCTTCAAAGGGGGAGCCGCTAGTGGTTGTGGCAGTGCCTGTCGGCGAACGTGCTTCGCCGGGCGCGGATCCGCCTGCCCTGTGGATATCGGGGACAAGGCGAAATGAGCCCACCTTTGCCCCCGCGAATCGCCTAGAGGGGGGCTGCGGCCCACTGGAACGTTATTAGAACAAGGGGTAGAGTGATGGACCTGTCCGGCAGCAGCGGAGTGAGCCAGGCCGACGTGGCGACGAGCGTGACCCAGGCGCCCAGGAAGGCGAAAGGCGGCAAGGCGGCCGGCGACAATGATTCGCGCTCGGTGAAGCCGATCGTCTATCCGGTCGAGGTCGATCACGGCCGCGACGTACTGCTCACCGATTTCGGCAAGGACACGCTGCAGGACCGTTATCTGCTTCCGGGCGAGACCTTTCAGGATCTGTTCGTCCGCGTCTCCTCGGCTTATGCGGACGACGCTGCCCACGCCCAGCGGCTCTACGATTACATCTCGAAATTGTGGTTCATGCCGGCGACGCCCATCCTTTCCAACGGCGGCACCGGGCGGGGCCTGCCCATCTCCTGCTATTTGAACTCGGTTTCCGACAGCCTCGAGGGAATCGTCGGCACCTGGAACGAGAATGTCTGGCTGGCGGCGCGCGGCGGCGGCATCGGCACTTATTGGGGCAATGTCCGCGGCATTGGCGAGGCGGTCGGCCTCAACGGCAAGACCTCGGGCATCATCCCCTTCGTGCGGGTGATGGACAGCCTGACCCTGGCGATCAGTCAGGGCTCGCTGCGCCGCGGCTCGGCCGCCTGCTATCTCGACATCTCGCACCCCGAGATCGAGGAGTTCCTCGAAATCAGAAAGCCTTCGGGCGACTTCAACCGCAAGGCGCTGAACCTCCATCACGGCGTGCTCGTCACCGACGCCTTCATGGAAGCGGTGCGCGACGGCGCCGAATGGGTGCTGCAGAGCCCGAAGGACGGCTCGGCCCGCGCCTCGGTCGATGCCCGCTCGCTTTTCCAGAAGCTGGTCGAGACGCGGCTGGCGACGGGCGAGCCCTACATCATCTTCATCGACAAGGTGAACCGGTCGATGCCCAAGCATCACCGCGATCTGGGCCTCAAGGTCACCACCTCCAACCTCTGCTCGGAGATCACGCTGCCGACCGGGACCGACCATCTCGGCGCCGAGCGGACCGCGGTCTGCTGCCTCTCCAGCCTCAACCTCGAAACCTGGGACGCGTGGAACGGGGAGAAGATGTTCATCGAGGATGTGATGCGCTTCCTCGACAACGTCCTGCAGGATTATATCGACCGCGCGCCGGACGAGATGGACCGCGCCCGCTATTCGGCGATGCGCGAGCGCAGCGTCGGCCTGGGCGTGATGGGCTTCCACTCCTTCCTGCAGGCGCGCTCGATCCCGTTCGAAGGCGCGATGGCCAAATCCTGGAACATGAAGATCTTCAAGCATGTCCGCGCCCAGGTCGACGAGGCGAGCCTGATGCTCGCCAACGAGCGCGGCCCCTGCCCGGACGCCGCCGACATGGGCGTGATGGAGCGCTTCTCGTGCAAGATGGCGATCGCCCCGACCGCGAGCATCTCGATCATCTGCGGCGGCACCAGCGCCTGCATCGAGCCGATCCCGGCCAATATCTACACCCACAAGACGCTGTCGGGCTCGACCTCGATCCGCAATCCGCACCTCGAGAACCTGCTCAAGGAGAAGAGCAAGAATTCGGAGGGAATCTGGTCGACCATCCTCGAGCGCGGCGGCTCGGTCCAGCATCTCGATTTCCTCACCGCCGAGGAAAAGGACGTGTTCAAGACCAGCTTCGAGATCGACCAGCGCTGGCTGATCGAGCTCGCCGCCGATCGCACGCCCTATATCGACCAGGCGACGAGCCTGAACCTGTTCATTCCGGCCGACGTCGACAAATGGGACCTTTTGATGCTCCATTACCGCGCCTGGGAGCTCGGCATCAAAAGCCTCTATTATCTGCGCTCCAAGTCGGTCCAGCGCGCCGGTTTCGCGGGCGGAGTCGAGGCCGACAACACGCCCGATCTCAGGGAGATCGAGCTGCTGACGACGGACTATGACGAGTGCCTGGCCTGCCAGTGACCGGGAATGCCCCTCTCCCATTTGGGGCGTGTCGGGTGAAGACTGCCCCCGGCAGACTTCAGATCGTGCGGGGCGCGATCGGCCCGGCACTGGAGGGGCCCGCGCCGCAGGCGTCGGAGGGTGAGGAAATTTAGGATGCAAATCGTCGACACGACCAGATTCGTCATCGGCCTCGTCTTCCTGGCAATCGCCGTCGCCATGCTGGTGCGCGCGCGGGGCACGCGCGGCTTCAACCAGAGCCGGCAGGCGGGCGCGCTCTTCACGGCAGGCGGGGTGCTTTTCGTCGCCATGGGCTTCGGCTTCAACGTCAGGAACCTGTTCTGATGCGCCGGGGCCGCGCCCTTCTCCTGCTCGTCGCCGTCGCGGCGCTGGCGGCCTGCGCGCGGCAGATCCCGGCCGCGGTCGCCGCCGGCGCGCCGGGCATATTGCGCGGCCTGTGGGACGGCTTCGTCTTCCCCTGGGCGTGGATCGTCTCCCTGTTCGTGCCCGAAGTCTCGGTCTACGCCGTGCCCAACAATGGCGGCTGGTACGATTTCGGCTATTTCCTCGGCATCGTCGTGTTCGGAGTCGGCGCGCGCAGGACCCGCATCGTCTACCGCACCGCCCGCACCCGCCGCCGCGCCGGCGTAGTCGACGCCAAGGTGATCAGGGACGAGGCGGAATGAGCCGCCTGTTCGACATCGCCGGCCGTCTTGCCGGCGTCGGCCCGGGGAGCGGGGCATGAGCGCGATGCAGCATTGGGGCGTCGGCGGCTGGGTGGTCTTCGGCATTTCGGCGTTCGTCTTTTTGGCCGGCCTCTACCAGCTCGTCTTCGCGGCGCGGATCGAGGCCAGGGCGCAGGCGCGGCGCGAAGCCGAGGGCGATTATGGCGGCGGCTACCAGCCGCGCATCTCCGCCGGCAGCCCGCGCGTCATCGGCATGATCTTCCTGGGCTTCGGCGCGTTCGGCATGTTGCGGCAGCTCGTCATGACCTGATCCATGAAACCTTTGAATTTGAAGCATTTGAACCGGAGTTAAGTCCATGCCCCTTCTCGAATCCCGCGCCCAGTACAAGCCCTTCGAATATCCCTGGGCCTATGATTTCTGGAAGCGCCAGCAGCAGATCCACTGGATGCCGGAGGAGGTGCCCTTGGGCGAGGATTGCCGCGACTGGGCGCAGAAGCTCACCGAGCATGAGCGCAACCTCCTGACCCAGATCTTCCGCTTCTTCACCCAGGCCGACATCGAGGTGCAGGATTGCTACCACGACAAATATGGCCGCGTCTTCAAGCCGGTCGAGATCAAGATGATGCTGACCTCATTCTCCAACATGGAGACGGTCCACATCGCCGCCTATTCGCATCTGCTCGACACGATCGGCATGCCCGAGAGCGAATATGGCATGTTCCTCCAATATAAGGAGATGAAGGACAAGCACGATTACCTCGCCACGTTCGGCGTCGACACGGACGAGGATATCGCCAACACGCTCGCCATGTTCGGCGGCTTCACCGAGGGGCTGCAGCTGTTCGCGAGCTTCGCCATGCTGATGAACTTCCCGCGCTTCAACAAGATGAAGGGGATGGGCCAGATCGTCTCATGGAGCGTGCGCGACGAGAGCCTGCACTGCGAGGGCATCACCCGCCTGTTCCACGCCTTCGTCAAGGAGCGCGACTGCATGACCAAGGCGGTCCGGGACGACATCCTGGACGTCTGCCAGAAGACCGTCCGCCTCGAGGACGCCTTCATCGACCTCGCCTTCGAGCAGGGCCCCGTCCCCGGCATGACGCCCAAGGAGATCAAGAAATACATCCGCTACATCGCCGACTGGCGCCTGGGCCAGCTCGGCTTCCAGCCGATCTACATGGTCGACGAGCACCCGCTCCCCTGGCTGGCGCCCCTCCTCAACGGCGTGGAGCACGCCAACTTCTTCGAGCAGCGCGCGACGGAATATTCGAAGGCCGCGACAAGGGGGAATTGGGGCGAGGTCTGGGACAATTTTGACAAGAGGCAGAATGCGAAGGCGGCGAACGATGTGCCGGAGGTCGAGGGCGGGGATGCGGATATGTTCACGCGGGCTGGGGTGGCGGCGGAGTAATTGGGAAACGCATGGCGCGTCCAGATTCAGCAATCGCGTGCTTGGGAGGCCCGAAGGAAGCGGCGCTATATTTCGATCGGGTATTCCCGATTGACCTTGGCACTTCCTCAATCCTTACGCATGCTGACCGCCAACGATCCTCTCCCGAAATATTTGACCTCTTAAAGACTCATCTACCCCCGCTCGACGACACCTTTTTGAGCCCAGTCTTGGAAAGCCTCCTCGGAGAGCGGGGGGAAGCCTACCGACAGTATCTTCGTCAATCGCTAATGAGCGGCGCCCTCCTAATGACAATGATGGGGCTAGCAGCGCGAGGGCACAAGACCTTAAATTTGGACTTGGAAGACGCTGCTCTAGACACGGCAGAGGAAATAAGCCCGGCATTTCGCCGCAGCGTACAATCAGCACTTACTAGAGGTCGTGTAAGCAAGCCCCAGATTAACTCCCTCAATCGCGAGATCCAAAAAGCGATTGTAAGTGCAGGATACGGGGATGGCCCAACGTGGCAGGCATCCGATTCCTTTACAATATTCGGTCAATCACTCCTGCCATCTACCAAGGAGAATGCCTTCTTCGCATCCTTATCCGGTCTAAAGCTAGTAGATGTCAAAGCAACCTCTTGGGAGCGCATCATCGAATTTAGGAAAGACGCGGGCGCGAAGGCAGCTCTTCGCGATTTGCGCCTTTTCTTCGAGGCTGATCTGGCAGGGAAGGAGGCCGCCCAAGTCGAGGACATTCTATTGAGCCGAATCTATCATCATGACGAAGTGGTAAGAGGTTGGGGATTCGAGACGTTAAATCGAGCGATGGGAGTGCTGTTCTCTAAGGAAAGCGCTCTTCCTGCAGTCGGCGCGATCTCAGCGGCAATTCTTGGTGCGCCGCTCGCGGCGGCTGCGGCCGGGGCCGCCGTTTTCGCCATCGGCTCCTGTGCGGTTGAGGTAGGACGAGCAACAATCGAGAAGAGGAAGGCGCACTTGGAGAATCCCGTTCGGTATCTCACGGACCTGAAGGCGAAGCTCAACTAGGCAATTCCGAAAAATCTCGGGTAGTCTTCGACTTCCCAAGGCACAGTACCCGGTTCGGCTCGAATTCCGGGCACACGATACTTAATTCGGCCGCAGACCCCGAAGCGCAGGCGGCACGACACCCCCGGCATCGGCACCCTTCTCGATGAACCGCACCCCTGCGCCCTCATAGGCGCGGCGGAGATTGGCGATCAGCTCTACCTGGATATCCCGCTGCTCCTTCTCGAAGCGCAGGATCGTTCGATAGCTCAGGCCCGCGGCCTCGGCGGCCTCCTCGACCGACCATTGCAGCGCCGCCCGCGCCATCCGCGATCGCGCAGGCAATACGAGTGACCGTCCAGACCAATTCCCCCCTGCTCCACTGCTTCGTGGTCACAGAAAGTGACCGCGAGACTTGGTGCCGGCTCCCTAGCGTGGCGGCGGCACTCGAAGCGGGGGTGGAACGACGGCGCCCTTATCGGGGCCATGATCGAGGAAGCGGATGCCGGCCGCTTCGTAGGCGCGGCGGATGGCCCCGACTTTGTCCGGCAGAATGTCCCGCTGGTCGTTTTCCAGGCGCAGGATTGTGCGGCGGCTCACGCCCGCGGCAGCCGCAGTTTCGTCAAGCGACCATTGCAGCGCCGCCCGCGCCATTCGGCACTGTGCCGGCGAAAGTCCGTCAGCGGGCAGAGTAACCGCCTTGACAGACAGTTGCATGGTCACTAGCAGTGACCGCGAAGAAGGAGGCTTCCAGCATGACTGCCGGGAGGCATAACCTGTCGCGCCGGGCGGTGCTAGGCGTGGTTGCGGGGGCGTGCGCTTCGCATCCCCTCGCCGCCGTGGCCGCATCCACCGATCCGTTCGCCCTGAGCCTGTCGAAGGGCCGCCCTTCTCTTCCCAACCCATGTGGAAAGGGAGGGCTTCGACAGGCTCAGCCCGAACGGGAGCTTTGGGCCGCTTCCGACCGCTGGAGCCGCTCTCTTGCCCACTACCGCCGGGCCGAAGCGCGGCTGGCCGCCTTTCGCCGCCCCGAGGCGCTGCTGCCACCGGCGGCGCGCGCCTTTCCCGCCTGCGAGCCGCTCGAGGAGCGCTTCAACGATCTCGAATGCGCCCGCCTCGCCGCGCTGCGCCGCCTGCTCCGCCCCCCGGCGCCCGACTTCGCCGCGCTCTCGCTCAAGATCGAGCTCACGATCGACGACCAGGCCTGGGAGCTGACGGACGCCGAACCCTGCCTCACCGCCCTCGAGTCCGACGCGCGGAGGCTGGCCGGCCGCGCCTGACGGCCGGCGATAATTCCGCTATTTGCGGAATCGGCGTTGACCTTTTTCGCGGATCGCGTAAGGATCTCGTTATGTTCCGCTCCGCCGACGACCTCTCCGAAGCTGGAATCGACCTCATCGCCTCCGCGCGCGGGCAGAAATTCTCGACCATCCTCGCCGACCCGCCCTGGCAGTTCCAGAACCGTACCGGCAAGGTCGCGCCCGAGCATAAGCGGCTTTCGCGCTACGGCACGACGACGCTCGACGACATCTGCGCCCTTCCCGTCAGGGAGATCGCCGCGGATCGTTCCCATCTCTACCTGTGGGTGCCGAACGCCCTCTTGCCGGAAGGCCTGAGGGTGATGGACGCCTGGGGCTATCGCTACATTTCCAACATCGTCTGGCACAAGGTTCGGAAGGATGGCGGCTCGGACGGGCGCGGCGTCGGCTTCTATTTCCGCAACGTCACCGAATTGCTGCTGTTCGGCACGCGCGGGAAAAACGCCCGCACGCTCGATCCCGGCCGCAGCCAGGTGAACATGATGCAGACCCGCAAGCGTGAGCACAGCCGCAAACCGGACGAGCAATACGACATCATCGAATCGTGCAGCTGGGGACCGCGCCTTGAAATGTTTTCGCGCGGCAAGCGCCGCGGCTGGACCGTGTGGGGCAATCAGGCCGACCACGACTACAAGCCGACCTGGGACACCTACAGCTACAACAGCGCGGCAATCGCAGCGGAGTAGCTATTCTTCGGTAGGATCCTCGTCCTCGCCACCTTGAACGAGATCGTCGGCTGCGAGCCCTTTCTTGATGATCGGATTCTCGCCCTTCCATTGCTCGTAGTCGCTCACGACCGGGGGCTTGATGCCGATCGCGAGAATTGGGCATCCACCTCCCCTACCCGCATCCAGGCGATAGGTGAGCTTGCCCATCCAGGTTGTGCTCGCGCCGTACTTGCTCTTGAAGTCCTTGATATGGACCCGCTTCCCGATTTCGGCAAAGAGGGGGCCCAGCGAGACATCGCGGGTCAGCAGCACACCTGCATCGATTATACCCGCCTCGTAAAAGGTCCGCATCGCATAAAGATCGCGATCAAAAGTCTGGTCTTTGCTGTTCCACTCCATGTCGAATGCAACCCGATTCTTGATGAAGTCAATCTTATGCCCGTCGATGATATTCTGGATGGTGAAAGCTCGTTCGACCGGCGTGGTCTTTTTCTCTTTCCTCTTGGTTCCGAATGCCGGGTTGGGTTCCACTGTCATCGTTTGGATTAGCATGTCACCGCGGATCCGCGTCTCGTACCATCCGTGTGGGTACAGAAGATCGTCCATCTTAAGCGCGATTTGGGACTTGTTCCCTCCGCCCTTTACCATGTCCATCGTGGAGATTGAAAACGACATCAGCGTCTGGATCAGCTCCGCGAATTCCCCAGGTGAGGCGCTGGCGAGGATCCGAGTGGCGTTGCGATAGCTGCGCACCTCGTACCGATCCAGGAACTCAGGCGGCAACACGTCGCCTAAATCCGCATCTCGAGCGGAAATGAACTGGATGCTCTTGGCACCTTCCGTCACATCGTCAGTCATGGTGAGTGTCTAGGCGGTTCGTCCAATCGGTGGCAAGGCTGGGTGGTTCGGCGCCCCACAAGCTCGGACCAGCACATTCCGGGGAATTCCGGGGATACGATACTCAATTCCGCAATCCAGCAAGAAACCCTACGCCCGCAAAATCTTCTCCATCGCCTTGCCCTTGGCCAGTTCGTCGATCAGCTTGTCGAGGTAGCGCAGCTCGCGCATCAGCGGCTCCTCGATGGTCTCGACGCGGATGCCGCAGACCACGCCGGTGATCAGCGCGCGCGCGGGATTGGGCCGGGGCGCCTCTCCATAGAAATGCTCGAAATCGGTTCCCGCGCGAGCTCGGCCTCCAGGCTCTGCTGGCTGTGGCCGGTCAGCCAGCGGATGATCTCGTCCACTTCCGCCTTCGTGCGGCCCTTCTTCTCCGCCTTGGCGAGATAGTGCGGATAGACGCTCGTGAAGCTGATGCGATAGATGCGATGGCCCGTCATGGCCGGATCATGCGTTCCGCGGGAGACCGGGTCAATCGGCGCGCCGGGGAGCAATTGTCCGCGATCTGCATTGAGCCGCGGAGCGCTCGCTCAGGAGGAACCCGGCATGGACCAACTTACAGGCGGCTGCCTGTGCGGCGACGTCCGCATCGCGGCATCCGGCCGCCCGCACCGGGTCGGCCTCTGCCACTGCCTCGATTGCCGCAAGCATCACGGGGCCTTGTTCTTCGCGGCCGCCATCTTTCCCCGCGAGGCGGTGACGGTCGAGGGCGAGACGCGGGCCTGGGCCGGGCGGCATTTCTGTCCGCGCTGCGGCTCATCCCTGTTCGCGCTCATGGCAGACGACGAGATCGAGCTGCATCTTGGCGCCCTCGACGCCCCCGACCAGTTGGTGCCGACCTACGAATGCTGGACCGTCCGCCGCGAAGCCTGGCTGCCGCCCTTCCCGCTCGCGCGGCGGTACGAGCGCGACCGCGAGGCCGGGGGCCGCTTCGAGCATTGAGCGGAGGCTGGCCTTGCGCCCGCTTCCGCCAACCCCTTCCAATGCAGGATTTCCCCTGGCATGCTCGAGGCGGCGGCTGGCCCGCGCAGGAGCCGCACGCCCTAGAACGGAACTGTCAGCCGCACCATCACCCGGTTGCTGACCGCGCCCCTGTCCATCGCGACCGATTCCACGTGCACGTCGCCCCGCATATTCCCGCCGACCCCAATCTCGGCGAGGAGCGGGCGGGTGGCGAAGGTGCGCGCCCATTGGGCGAAGGGGTAGTTGCCGCCCTGCCGGCGGGGGCCGCAGACGACGACCTCCCCAGGGTCGGCGCCCGCGCCCGGACAGAATGCCGAGCCGCCGCCGGCGGGCCGGTGGCGCCCCAGGTCGAAATCGATGCGCAGCAGCCTGGCCGTTGGCGGCGGGGGCGGGGCGGCCGGCGCGGTCGCCGCTTGCACGAACAACAGGAACGCCAGGGACATACGCTACTCCACGGCCGACGCGGGGGGTTATCGCCCCGCAATCGGGCGAATACAAGGCAGCGGCGGGGGACGCGCCCCCCGAACGCCTTCCTTCGGCGCGCCGGTCTCGCTAGAAAAAATCAGGACAGCGCAAGGAGCCCAGCCATGACCGCAACCGGAGGCTGCCTCTGCGGCGCGATCCGCTACCGGGTGAGCCGCCCGCCGCGATCGACGTCGCTCTGCCATTGCGCCTCCTGCCGCCGCGCGGCCGGCGGGCCGTCGCTGGCCTGGGCCATCTTCGCGGAGGATGATGTCGAGATCGTCGCCGGCGCGCTCGCAGTCTATGCCTCCTCGCCCGGCGTCGAGCGCGGCTTTTGCTCGGGCTGCGGGACCTCGCTCAGTTATGCCCGCGCCAATCGCCCCGGCCTTTTCGACGTCACCACCGCCTCGCTCGACGATCCCGAAGCCTTTCCGCCCACCAAGGAGATCTGGACGCAGGAGCGGCTGTCCTGGGAGGCGGCCAACCGCGCATTGCCGCAATTCGCGCAATTCAGCGCGCCGGGGTCCGTGCTATGGCCCCACCCGCCTGCCCGAACCGGCGCGGGGAAGGGGAGGACATGACATGCGGCACATCATGGTGACGGCCACGGCCCTGCTCGCCGGCTGCGGCGGCAACGCGCCCGAGGGGGAGCGCGGCAATGCGGGCGGCGCGTCGCCTGGGACGAACCGCGCCGACAAGGCTGGCGGCCCACAGGCCCCGATGACTTCCGCCGACGGCCGCAGCGAAGTCCGCGCCGACGCCGATTTCTCCGGCCTGCCCGAAGGCATCCCCGCTTATCCGCGCGTCAGCGGCACCGGCGCAGTCCAGTTCGGCGGGGCTTCGGCGGAAGGCGAGATGCGGGTGATGGGGTTCAGGACCGCCGATCCGCCCGAAGCGGTCCTCGCTTTCTATGCCGACGCCGCGCGCCGCGCGGGCTTCCGCGAGATCCACCGCGTCCGCTCGGGCCGCAGCGAAGTGCTCGGCCTCGAGCGTGCCAGCGGCGACGTGATGAACGTCACCGCCACCCCGGCGGCGGGCGTCACCAGCGTCCAGATCATGGTCGGGCGCGGCCGCCCCCGCTAGGCGTCAGCGCATCAGCCCGGCCGCCTTCAGCGCCTTTTCGATCACGGCCTGGACGCCTTCGGCCGGCACCGGCCCCGCCGCGGTTCGTGCCGGCCGCCGGTCGTTGGCGGCGCGGGGCTCGGCCGTCTCGCTCTTCTCCGCCACCTCCGGCCCGATTCCGAAGAAGGCCGCGATCCGGTCGGTCGAGCTCAGGCCGACGTCGAGCATGTGTGCGCCCGCTTGGCCCGATTCGCCCTCGCCGGTGCCCGGATCGAGCGGGATGCCGTGGGCCATGCCGGCGATCGTATATTGCTCGATCAGCGGCCTGCCGTCCTTGCCCAGCCAGGTCCGGCGCGGATGGCCCGCCACCTCGTCCTCGCGGTCCGGCCGCGGCGCCACACCGTGCAGATCCATCCATTGCAGAACGATCGCGTCGGCATTGCCCGGCGCGACGGTCGTGTCGGCGCTGCCCTGCCAGACCTGGAGGCGCGGCCAGGGCCCCTTGTGCGGCGAGGCGCTGCGGACGCTCCGGCCGAGCGTCGCGGAGTCGCCCCGGGGCCGCCTGCCCATAAGGTCAAGAGCCTCCGCGGCGTTCGAGGCGCTGCCATAAGCGAGGCCGGCGATAATCGCCCCGGCCGCGAACAGCTCGGGATAGGTGGCGAGCATCACCGCCGCCATTGCCCCGCCCGCGGACAGGCCGGTGACGAAGATGCGCGCGGGGTCGATCTGGTGCGCCTCCTTCATCGTCGCGATCATGTTGGCGATCGAGGCCGCCTCGCCTTTGCCCCGCCGGCTGTCGCCCGCGGAGAACCAGTTGAAGCAGAGCATCGGGTTGTTGGCCCGGCTCTGCTCGGGAAAGAGCAGGATGAAGCCGTGCCGGTCGGCGAGCTGCGACCAGCCCGAACCCTGATCGTAGACCGCCGCATTCTGGGTGCAGCCGTGCAGCACCACGACCAGAGGCGCCGGGCCTCGCAGGCCCGCCGGCACATGGACTCGGGCGGTGAGCCCGCCCGGATTGTCGCGGATCGGCGCCAGCGCGGCCAGCCGGTCGTTGGCGGGCGGGGCCCCGAAGGCGCTCGCGCCCTTGCGGCTTGGTCGGAGCCGAAGGCCCGGTCGAATCGCTGGCATGATGGTCTCCACCCTGCGGCCGGCCGGAATGGATGGCGCCCGGGAGAAACCTATATAGTGCGCCTTTGTTGCACTGCAGCACAAAAGCCGCTCTGGCCGAAAACTAATTTCTGCACTTATAGTGTGTGCGGTCCGGTTCGCCGTGCGCCGGCATGGGAGGAGAAGCCGAATGTCGCAGGAGAATGTCGAACTGATCCGCGCCATCTACGCCGCCTTCGCCGCCGGCGACGTGCCCGGGGTGCTGTCGCGGATGAGCGCGGATATCGTCTGGAACGAGGCCGAGAATTTCCCCTATGCGGACGGCAATCCCTATGTTGGCCCCGAGGCCGTGCTCCAGGGCGTGTTCGCGCGGATCGGGGCGGAATGGGACGGGTTCGAGGCCGCGCCGGACGAACTGCTCGACGCCGGCGATGCGGTGGTCGCGCTCGGCCGTTACCGGGGGACCTTCAAGGCGACCGGCAAAAGGCTCGACGCCCAGCTCGCCCATGTCTGGCGGGTCGTGGACGGCAAGGCGGCGGCCTTCCAGCAATATACCGACACGCTCCAGGCCGCCCGCGTCACCGGCGCCGCCTGAGCCCTGCCGCACCCGGGTCCGAGCCGCTTTTCAGGAGACCAGCCAGCCCGCTTCGCTCAGCGCCCGGTAATGAGTGCGGCTGACCGGCGCCTCGACGCCGCTCGCGAGGGTCAGCGTGGCGCGGCCGTCGGCCTTGGCGATGGCGGTGACGGCGGCTTTGGCGACCCACCAGGAGCGGTGGGTGCGCGCGCCGGGCACCGCCTCCAGCTCGGCGATCGCGTCGGTGAGGCGCATCAGGATCAGCGCCGAGGCGCCGCCTGCCAGGTGAACGCGCAGATAATGGTCCTCCGCCTCGAGCGCGAGCAGTCCCAGCCCGCGCTGCGGCAAGGGCAGGCGTTCGGCGAAGCGGGCGGTTGCCGCCTCCGCCGCCCCCGGACCGGCGGCGCCCGCGGCCACCGGCGCGACGGGCCGGTGGACGGCATAATTGATCGCGGTGAGGATCGCGCAGATCATCAGGACCAGGCCGAACATGATCGCGAAGGCGCGCGGGCCCGGCATCCGCACGCCGAAGAAGACGCTGCTCGCGCCCGCGACCACGAAAGTCAGCGGAATCGCGATGATCAGGGCGATCAGCGCGCCTTCGAGCAGCGGCCGGTCCCTGAACCGCCCCCAGCGCTCCACCCCGCTCGACGCGCCGATCCCGATCAAGGCGCCCGATTCCATCAGCAGCAGCCAGTAGAAGAGCCGCGACCAGAAGGGGATGCCGTCCGTGCCCAGCGGCGCCAGCAGCGCCATGACCGGCGCGGCGATGGTGGCGATGAGGATGCCGGTCAGGTGACGCCGCCATTCGTCCGCCGCTGGCGAAGCGTGAACGGTCTTGTCCGTCGCTTCGCGCATCCTCGCCCTTCCCTCGCGTATCCCCGATTGCGGCGGCCGCCGCGCCCGGCAATTGCCCCGTGCATCGACAGCAAGCACAAATTGAAGGGGAATATCCATGCCCAATCTGACCCAGGTCCTCGCCGCCGCCTTTCTCGCCGGCGCCGCGCCGCTGGCGGCGCAGCCGCCCGCGCCGGCACCGTCTCCCGCGACCGCGGCGCCCGCCAGCCTGACGCTCGCCTTCACCGGCATCGCCCGGCCCGAGGGCTTCGTCATGGTCGCTCTGTTCGACAGCGAGGCGGGCTGGCGGGAGAACAGGCCGGTGCGCACCGTGCGGGCGGCGGTCGCCGGCGCGTCGGCGCAGGCGCTGTTCGACGGCCTCCCGCCCGGCCGCTACGGGGTGAAGAGCTTCCACGACATGGACGGCGACGGGCGCATGGGCACCAACCCGTTCGGCATCCCGATCGAGCCCTTCGCCTTCTCGAACGGCGCGCGCGGCGCGGCGGGGCCGGCGGGCTGGGCCGAAGCGGCCTTCGAGCTTCGCGCCGGCGCGAACCGCCACGCCATCGCCATCCAGTGACGACACCACAGGGAGCAAGCCGATGACCCCGACGCTCGATCGCCGCGCCTTCCTCGCCGCCGGCTTCGCCGCCGCCGCCGCCGCCATCGTCACCCCCGAAATGGCGCTGGCGGGCGCGGCGCCGCCGGCCTGGCTGCTCGGCGTCGGCGACGTCGAGGCCGATCTGCCCGAGCAGGCGATGCGCCTCGTCCACGGCCGCGCGCCGGCGGGCTTTGCTGGCCGGCTCTACCGCAACGGCCCGGCCAAGTTCCGCCGCGGCGGCAGCGCCGCCGGCCACTGGTTCGACGGCGACGGGCTGGTCCGCAAGTTCGAGGTGCAAGGCGGCCGGGCCCGGCTCACCGCGCGCTTCGTCGACACGCCCAAGAGGCGGCTCGAAGCCCGGCTCGGCGCGATGGTCCAGCCCGGCTTCGGCACGCCGCCGGGCCCAGGCGCCCGCATCGCCAACACCGAGGACGTCAATGCCGCCAATACCGGCGTGATGATGGCGGGCGGCGAGTTGCTCGCGCTCTGGGAGGGCGGCTCGCCCGCGCGCCTGGATCCGGCGAGCCTCGAGACGCGCGGCTTCAGGACCTTCCGCCCCGACCTTCGCTACATGCCCTTCCAGGCCCATCCACGCGACGAACCCGGCGGCGCCGTCTGGAACATGGGCCTCTCCGGCGCGCAGGCCATCGCCTGGAAGCTGAATGGCGACGGCAGCCTCGCCCGCGCCGATGTGATCGAGCTGCCGCGCCGCTCCTATTTCCACGATTTCACCGCGACCGCGCGCCATCTCGTCATCGTCCTCCAGCCATGGATCAACGAAAGCTTCCGGCTGCCCCTCGCGACCGGCATGCTTTGGCGCCCGGAGCTCGGCACGCAGGTGCTGGTCCTCGACAAGGACGATCTGAGCAGGCGGCGGATCTTCGAGCTTCCGAGCTTCGCCTTCTTTCATCTCGGCGACGCCTGGGAGGAAAGCGACGGCACGATCCGCTTCGATGGGGCGTTCGAGGCCGATCCGAGCTTCGGCCAGCGCGCCGCCGCCGCCTTGCTGCGCGGCGAGCATCATCGGATGCCGCATCCGATCCTGACCCAGGTGGTGCTCCGTCCCGATGGCCGCGCCGAGCTGCTGCCGGCCGGGGTCGCCGCCGAATTTCCCTCGAGCGACCGGCGCTTCTCGGGCCTCGCGCGGCGCTATACCAATCACGTCACCCACTATCGCGACACGCCTTTCCCCCATGCGATCGCGCGCTGGGATTGGCAAAGCGGGCGCGAGACCCTGTTCGATTTCGGCGATCACCAGCTGGTCGAGGAATTCCTGTTCGCGCCGCGCGGCGGGGGCGAGGGCAATGGCTGGCTGATCGGGACCACGCTCAACCTCGCCCGCAATGCGACCGAGCTGCATCTGCTCGATGCGGAACGGCTGGCGGCGGGGCCGGTGGCGAGCTGGCGCGCCGCGCTGCCGCTGCCGCTGACCTTTCACGGCACGTTCGCGGCCTAGCGACTTCAGGGCGCGTGGAACTCAAGCCCGCCTCCGCGCTTTCTGCACATGGACGCTGGGAGGTCTCCCGGTTTTCCGGGGCGCCTGGGCTTAGGCCCGGGCGCTCCTTTTCGTGACGCGAACAAGGGGATTTCAATATGAAGAGACTGGCGACAGCTCTTGCGGTGACGGGCCTCCTCGCGCTCGGCGCGTGCAACCGGACGCCTGCCGAGAACAATGCGGCGGCCGTCCGCGACGCGGCCGAAAACAAGGCTGAGGGCTTTGAGAACAAGGCCGAAGAAGCGCGTGACTCGGGCGAAAACCGGGCCGAGGGCTACGAGAACAGGGCCGACACCACTCGCGAAGCGGCCGAGAATCAGGCCGACACGATCGAGGCCAACGACGCCCACGACTGACCTTCTTTCGGGCGCCCTTCGCGGGCGCCCGAGTTCTTTTTGAGGAGCGTTGCGGGCCGACTCCGGCGATGCTCCCCTTGCTCCGCCGCCGCGATATCATGCGAGGTCGGGTCATCAGGGGAACGGCCGTGCGCGCCAGCTTCATCTTCGCCGCCTCCCTTCTCGCGCTCTCCGCTTGCGGCGGTGGTGCCGGCAACGAAGGCGCCGGCAATGCAGGGGCCGGGCCGAGCCCGCCCGCGCCGGGGCCAGGCCAGCAGCCGGCCAACATCACGCTGTCCACGCCCGAAGTCCGCGCCGAGATCCGCTCGGGCGGCGCCGCGGTTGCCAACTGGCCCGAAGGCGTCCCGCCCTATCCGGGCGCCCAGACCAGCCAGAGCGTCGATGTGACCGCCGCCCAGGCCGGGCAGGGAGGCCGCATCCTCGGCTTCCGGACCGCCGATACGCCGCAGCGGGTGATCTCCTTTTATGCCGCGGAGGCCCTTCGGGGCGGCTATTCGATCGCCAACCAGATGGACCTGGGTCAGTCGGCGACCCTGACCGCGCGGCGCGGCGAGGGCCAGGCGCTCAACGTCACCGCCACCAGGGTCGGCGATGCCACCCAGGTCCAGATCATCGCCGGCGGGCGCTAGGCGGTGCCCGAACTCGCCGGCGCGCTGGCCCTGCTGGCGGCCGCCGCGTTCGCCGGCGCCGCTTGCTACGTCTCGATCGCCGAGCATCCGGCGCGCATGGCCCTCGACGACGGCTGGGCGCTGCGCCAGTGGAAGCCGAGCTACGCCAATGGCAAGATCATGCAGGCGGCGCTGGCGTTGATCGGCGCCCTGCTCGCTTTCTGGATGTGGTGGGAGGGACGCAATTTGATCTGGCTGATCGGCGGGCTGGCGCTGCTCGCCAACTGGCCGTTCACCCTCGCCGCGATAATGCCGACCAATCGACGGCTCGAGGCGCTCTCGCCCGATGCGCCCGCGCCCGAGACCCGCGCACTGCTTATCCGCTGGGGCCGCCTCCACGCCGTCCGCGCCGCGCTCGGCGGCGCTTCGGCGCTGATCATGGTCTGCGCTTTCTACTGCCGGCTATAGGGCCCGAGCAGAGGGGCTCATTGCGTGCGCAGCTGCGACGGGCGGATCGGAACGCGCGCGATCTCGGCCCCGCCGCAGCGCACCGCGACATGGGTGAAGGCCGGGTCGTAATTCTCGAAGACGCCCCCGTTCGTCATCCAGCCCCGGTCCGCCTGCGGCTCCACCGTCGGGTCGCTGATCAGCTCGATGACGTAGGCGGGCGCGCGTGGCTCGGCCAAAGTGGAAATCATCGGCTGACGTCCGGTGCGGTCGGTCCGGATTTCGCCGTTGATGGCCACGCTCGGCCTTTCGCTTCCGCTCGGCGGCATGACCTCCGCCGCCCAGCCTCGGGTCGCAAAGGCGCAGGGACCGACGGGCGTTTCGGCGACGGCGGCGGCATTGGCGGTGGTCGCACTTTGATTGGCGGACGCCTCTTCATCCGGCTGCGGGGCATTGGCCTGAGTGGATTCATTGCCCGTCGCATTGTTTCCGGCCGGTGCACCGCACGCGCTGACACCAAGGAGCAAGAATATGCCGCAGTACAATTGATGATAACGCATGACGACCCCCTCAGGACGCGACGACCTTTGCCGAGTCGCCCAATATTCGCGATCGATAATATCATGAATGTGAGTTCGTCGCAGGAGGGAGCCGACCAATACACGCATACGTTCTGGCGCGACTCTGCCGAGGCTCTTTCCCGGGGGCCGCCGATCAGCTAGAACAGATCGCGAACGCCAACGGAGAATCCGGCATGCCCGCACCAAGCCCCGTGCCGCCCGATTACCGGCACTATGAGAAAGAAGCGGTTCCCCGCAGGTTGCTCGCAGCGGCCGGAAGCGAACTCAAGCTCTACCATGTGGAGAAGCCCGGCGCGCCGGTTCCCGACGCGATCGCGGACTCGGCGCAGGCTTTCCTCATCCGCGAAGGCCTGGCGGCGGCGGGGCTTGCCGGGGATGGCGGGGGCGGGGATTGCGGCTTCGTCATCCTCCACCGCTGCGGCGCGGACTTCCATTTTCTGCTGCTGACGGTCTGGCGCGGCGCCAACGAGGCGTGGGAAGCGGTCTGGTATCGCGACTCGGACATGGCCGATTTTGCCCGCTTCGAGCCCGCTTATCCGGGCGCGGCGCTGCTGCGGCCGACCTTCTGCGTCTGGGAATTGGGCGTGGTCGCGCACGAAGCCGCCGCCTGGAGCCGCTATCTCGCTTCGCCCCGCGCGGAGGCCGATCTCGCCCGCTGGCACGACGACGTCTTCGCCGGCGCCGTCTGATGCCGCCGCCGCGAACCCGCGTAGATATGGTTAATGCTCGTTAACCATATTTTCTAGGAATACAGTAGAGCTGCGTGAATTTATCACAACTGCTACTTCGAGGAACCAACATTGATTTAGGTTGTTTCTTTGCCACTTCGTGGGAGCGCCTCGGCCGAAGCGTGCCAGGAGCGTGAAGGAGAGCAGACATGCTGGTCGGACGTCAATCCAGGCTGCGGGAGACTTCACCCAAACGCCCGGTCCGCCTTGGCGACCGACGCGAGGAAAACCGAATCCACACGGTGATGCGAGTCGCGATGGTCCGCCGCGAACATGATGTCGGGCTGTGGCGGGTGCGCAACATCTCCGATGGCGGCATGATGATGACCACCCAGGTCCAGGTGGTGCCGGGCGAGCGGCTGACGATCAACCTTTCGGAGATGATCGCGATCGAGGGCCGCGCGATCTGGTGGGACGGGACGCGGTGCGGCGTTGCCTTCGCCCGGCCTGTGGATTGCGCCGCCTTGCTCGAGGATCTGGTGGCCGAGCAGAAGGCGCCGCGCTACCGGCCGCCACGCCTCCCCGTCGCCACCCGCGCCATCGCTTATTGCGACAATGGCCTGCATACGGTGCGGATCTTCAACCTCTCCCAGCACGGAGCCGGCTTCGTCCACGACGGTTGCTTTCGCGCCGGCATGGCGGTGAAGCTCCGTTTCGACAGCGGCGAGGAGCATCGGGGCGTGATCCGCTGGTCGGACGATGGCCGCGCCGGCCTCTATCTGGTCGAGCCCATCGCCTGCGCCCGCCTAGAAAGCGCCAACCGGCTCTGATCGCCCGTCACGAGCCTTGCGCCCGCCGCTGCGCCTCCAGCGCCTCGGCGAACCGCCGCCGGCTCCGCGCCTGGATGCCGCCGATCCCCGCAACGGCGAGACAGGCCAGAGCGAGCAGGCCGCTGACCGCCGCGGTGACATAATAAGGCTCGCGCCTGGCAAGGTCCCCGGTCCTGAGCAGATAATGCGGGCGAGCCACCCGCACGCCGCGATTCTCGAGCGCGCTCAGCGCCAGCGGCGGGACGCCGTTCTCGATCAGATAGCCGCTTTGCTCGGGCAGGAAATACTGGACCGTGGGCGGCTCCTCGCGGCCGTCGACGTGGCGCTCGACGAACAGGCCGAGCGGCGCGTCCCGGGCGGCGCCGTCGGGGCGGAAGCCGACATAATGGACGACGCGCTCGCGCCCGCCGCCGGTTTCGGTGACGTAGGTGCGCGCCTCGGGCTCGAGCCGGCCGGCGATGCGGACCTTGCCGGCGGGCGCGGGCTCCCTGCCGAGCCGCGCGCTATCGTAGAGAGCGGCCTTCTCGGTGCCGTCGGGCACGCGCCGCGAGAGCAGGAAAGCGCCGCCGCAGACCAGAGCCGCGGCCAGGCCGGCGAGCGCGCAATTGCGGGCGGTGCGGGCCATGCGCCGCGCGTCGGCGGACGGCCCCGATCCTTCGCGCGTCCGCACGATCGCCGCCCGCCGCCTGATGTACCAGAAGGCGGGCCCGGCAAGCAGGAAGCCGGCCACGAACGCCGTCTGCTCGGGATAATAGGCCCCCCCACCGGTCGAGCTGCCATGCGGACAGCCAGCGGGAGAGGCCCGCTTCGTGGATCACGCCCCAGGCCATGTAGCCGGCGACCGCCGCGATCCACAGCCAGCTCACCGCCAGCAAGGCCTTGCTCCTGCCTTCTCCCATATGCCCTCCGCCGCGGCGCCCCGCCGGGGACGAGCTTCGGCAACGGGCGGGGCCGCGTCAAGCGGCGCCGTGAAAGCTAGAAGGCGTTTCGGAAGCGCTCATTGTCGACGAAGCCGAGCCTGGTGATGCCGGCGCCCAGGATCTGGGCGAGGATCGTGTCGACCCGCTCGTAGCGCGTCTCCGCGGCGGCGTTGAGGTGGAGTTCGGGGCGGGCCGGGTCCGCGGCCATCGCCGCCAGCCGCGCGGGCAAGGCCGCTTCGGGCAGAGCGGCGCCGTTCCACGCCAGGGCGCCGTTCGCGGCGATGTCGAGCCGATGCGATGGCGGCGGCGGCGCGGGGACGGTCGCCGGCTGCGGCAGATCGAGCGGCACCTTGTGGGTCGCCGCGGGGATGATGATGATGAACATGATCAGGAGCACCAGCATCACGTCGATCAGGGGCGTGGTGTTGATCGTGACGATCGGAGCGAAATCGTTTTTGGGCGGGTCGAAGCTGATCCGGGGAGAGCGCGGGCCGCTGGCTGCGGCGTGGGCGGGGATATTGCCGGAAACGGTCATCGCCTTTCCTCCCTGTCGAGCCATCCGATCCTTAATTAGCATTGCTAATGATTGTCGGGACCGAATTGTTAGGAACCTGTGGAAAACTCCGATTTCGCCTCTAATAACGGTTATAATATATCATTTCGTGAGTTTGGCCAAGCGGCTATCGCCTCCGATCAGGCCGGCGGGATGCCGCGGCCGCGGCCTTACCCCCGCGGCGCTGCCTGTGCCATGCTCGCGGCGGGGAGACTGGCTTATGGCGAACGCGGGCGAGGTTAACGGTCACGAGGTGGTTGCGCGCCCGACGGGCAATGGCCGCTTCCAGGCCGCGATCGCGGTCCCGGGCGGCACGATCATCGCCGACGAGCCGGTCGAGGCCGGCGGCGGCGGCACCGGCCCGACGCCTTATGAGCTGCTCGCCGCGGCGCTCGCCGCCTGCACCGCGAAGACTCTCAAGCTCTATGCCGAGCGCAAGGGTCGGGCGCTGCCGCCCTTCTCGGTCGCGGCCGCCCATTCCATCGTCCCGGCCCGCGCCGACGGCACGCCGCCGCGCGACCTCTTCTCGCGCCGCATCGCCTTCGAAGGTCAGCTCGGGCCCGAGGAGCAGGAGAAATTGCTCGCCATCGCCGACAAATGCCCGGTCCACCGCACGCTGGTGCGCGGCTTCGAGATCGTCACCGAAATCGGCTCGAGTGCCGCCGCGCTGCCGGCCGAGCCTGCGACCCAGCACCAGCACGACATGGAAGACGCCTGCCGCGATTGACTGGCGAAACGCCGGGCGCGACGACCAGCTCGCCTTCGCCTGGCTATGCCATGCATTATTCCGGCGACCTGCTGAGGCACCAAGCGCGCGCCACCGCGTTTCCCGGGGGACATGCCCTCGACCGTCATCCGCGCCGCTTATTACGACCCCGACCGCCAGGTGCTGGACATAATCTTCACCACCGGCCGGCGCTATCTCTACCGCGACGTCCCGCCCGAGGAGGCCGACTGCTTTCAGGCCGCGTTCAGCAAGGGCCGCCATTTCAACGCCCATATCCGGGACCGCTACGACTTCAGCGAAATCGCCGGCGTCTAAACCCAGGATGAACGAAGCGTAATGTTGCGTTCACGAAACCTCCGGGGCTGCGGTTCGTTCTATCATTATCCCAAGCCACCTAAGGATTTTTTGAGATGCGTAAGCTGATCTTTGCCGCCGTGATGACGGCGACTGCCATGCCCTTGGCCATCGCCACGCCGGCCGCGGCCCAGGGCCGTAACGAACAACGCGAACTGCGCGAGTGCGCCCGTGAGCTGCGCAACGCAGACTCGCGCCGCGAATATCGCCAGGAGCGGCGCGAGTGCGCCCGCGAGGTCAACCAGGCCCGCAACCGCGACTGGCGCACCTACAACCGCTACGATTACAACCGGCCCCCCGCGGGCGGCGCTTATTATGCCGACGATTATTATCGCGACGGCCGCTACTATCGCGAGCGCCGGCTGAGCTCGAACGACCGCATCTATCGCGGCCGCGACGGGCGCTATTATTGCCGCCGCAATGACGGCACGACCGGTCTCATCATCGGCGCCGGCGTCGGCGCCTTGGTCGGCAACTCAATCGACAATGGCCGGTCGAGCGCGCTCGGCACCATACTGGGCGCGGTTGCCGGCGGCGCGCTCGGCCGCGAGATCGACCGCAATGACGGCCGCCGCGACCTGCGCTGCCGCTAACGGCTTCGCCTGATTGCGAGGAGAGGGCGTCCCGGCAACGGGGCGCCCTTTCTCTTTGTCTAAACCCTCGCTGAACATCCGGGTCGCGCCCGGTTCATGCAACGAGGGGTAGCGTTCGTTCGTTCATTCGGACGTTGGAATGGACCTTAAGAACAAGGGAGTGACCGACTATGCGTTTACTGATCCTTGCGGCGGCCATCGGCGCCGTCGCCATTCCCGCCACGGCCAATGCCCAATATTATGGCGGCCGCGGCGGCTACGGCTACGGCTACAACAATCGCGAGGTCCGCCAGGAGCAGCGCGAATGCCGGCGTGAATTGCGGCGGGCCGACAGCCGCCGCGAATATCGCCGCGAGCTGCGCGAATGCCGGCGCGAAATCGCGGCTGCGCGGCGCGGCTATCGCGACAACGACCGCTACGACCGGGGCCGGCGCTACCGCTACGGCAATCGCTGGTAACCTGCGGCGGGCGGGGCCACGGCCCCGCCCCCTTCCTTCTTGACGATTGACTCGAGGCGGAATTCCAGGCGCATTTGTCCTTGGTGAGCCTATGGGGGATCGGCGTGATCAAGCGGCAAATCCGGTCGTTCGCAAATGGGGCACGGGTCGCGGCCCTGCTGTTCTTCTTTCTGCCCTGGGTGACCGTCTCCTGCTCTTCGATGCCCGGCGACACCGAGTTGACGCAGGTCCTGACTGTGTCGGAAAAGTCCGGCAGCGGCGCCGCGACCGGCTTCAGCCTGGCGACCGGAACGGCCGTCATCTCCATCCCGCCAGCGCTCAATCGAGCGCAGCCCGCCGCGCCCGGGCCGCGCCCGGCGGTCCTCGCAGCGATCCTGCTCATCCTGCTCGGCCTCGCCGCCGGCTTCGCCCTCGGCGGCAAGCGGGCGGCGCTGGCCGCGGCCGCCGCCACTGCGGCGGCAATCGGCCTGCTCGGCTATGCGATCCTCTTCGAGGTCAGGCTGCTGACCCGCGACTGGCTCCTCGCCTGGGCCGGGAGCGAGTTTCCGGCGCAGGAGTCGCTGCGCGACCCGGGCCGGATGCTCGAGGTGATCCAGGTCCGGCCGCAAATAGGATTCTGGCTGACCATCGCCGCGCTCGCCGCGGCGATCGCGCTCGACCTATTCGCCCTGAAGCGCGCGCGCGGCGCGCCGCCGCCTTCCTAGGGGAGGGCACAAGTCGGGCTTCCATCTGTTATCGCGGAGATGGAAAAGAAGCCGCTCGCCAAAGTGCATCAGGCACTGATGAACGCGGACAAGGCGGCGCTGCGGGCGGTCGAGCCGAAGCGCAAGAGCAGGGCGGTGCGCGCCATCTTCTGGGCGAGCGAGCTCGGCGACCAGCCGCAGCTGCTCACCCTTTCGGGGGGCCTTCTCGCGCTGGGCCTGGTCCGCCGTGACGGCCGCATGGCGCGAGCGGGCGCGCGCATGGTCCTGTCTCATTTGCTAGCCACCGCCGCGAAGAACTTCGTCAAGCATCGCGTCGACCGCACCCGGCCTCGCAGCCTGGGTCGCGGCAAGGGCCAAGGCATCAAGCCCGGCCGCAGCCGGGCCAAGGAAGAGACCAGCTTCCCCTCCGGCCACAGCGCCGGCGCGGCGGCGGTCGCCCGCGCCTTCGCCCGCGAATATCCCGAGCACCAGGGCGCGGCGCTGGCCGGCGCCGGCTTCATCGCGCTCGCCCAGATTCCGCGCAGCGCCCATTATCCCACCGACGTCGCGGTCGGTCTGGCGATCGGGCTGGCTGCGGAGAAGGCGATGGATGTCGTGTGGCCGTTCAGCTGTCAGGTCCGGTCACGCGGCGGCGGGCCTCGATAACGCAGCCGCATTCGGCAAGCGCGCGAATGAAGGCAAAACTGCCGGCCGGGCATGCAGCTGTCGCGGCGTTTCGCTTGGGTCACCCGCAGTGTAGAACATAAATGGAAACACTGTAGGACCGGAGGGGTGTGGAAGGCCCGTTACCTTTCCAGCGCCGCGATTTTCGTGCGGATGCGTGCAAGCGATGCGGTCGCTTTGTCGTGATAACGGCCCATATGCTGGGGGGTGTAGACCCGAAGAGCACCGACCAGTGCCTCTTCGGCGGCCCGCAATTCGCCCAGGGGTGAGAGAGTCCGATCGGCAATTCGCTCGTGGCAGAGCCCCACATTCTCCATCGTCATCGCCCAAAATGCAGGCATTGCCTCTTCGCTGCGCACGGTAAGCGCGGCGCGATAGGCCTCGATTGCCTGCCTAAGCAGGGCCAACCCGGCCCCGGCGCCCGTGCGTTGGCCCCGCACCTGGAGCACAGCACCGAGGTTATTCTGGGTCAGCGCCCATTGGGCCGGCATCGCATCTTCCGTGTGGACGGTCAGGGCGGCGCGATAGGCATCTTCCGCCTGGGCCAGCAGCCCCAGCCCTGCTTCATCCGCCGTGTGCTCGCCCTGTCTTTGAAGGGCAATGGCAAGGTTGTTTTGCGTTCGCGCCCAGTCTGCCGGCGTTGCAGCCTCGGTGTAGACAGCAAGGGCGGCGCGATAGGCTTCGACCGCCCGCGCCAAAAACGCCAGCCTGACCTCGCCTTGGGCGAGTCCACCCTGCTTCCGTAACGCGGCTCCAAGATTGTTCTGCGTCATGGCCCATTTCGCGGGCTCCGCAGCTGCAGTATAGACCGTGAGCGCGGCGTAATAGGCCTCGACCGCCTGCACCAGCAGCGCCGGCCCCGCCTCGCCGCTCATCCGCTCCCCTTGTCTCTGGAGTGCGTTGCCGAGATTGTTCTGGGTCATCGCCCATTGGGAGGGCATCGCGTCCTCGGTGTAGACGGTGAGGGTGGCGCGATAGGCCTCGATCGCCTGCGTCCCCAGCGCTAACCCTGCCTCGCCCCCAGTGAGCTCGCCCTGTGACTGGAGCGCGTTCGCCAGATTGTTCTGCGCCATTGCCCAATCGGCGGGTTTCTCGGCCTGACCATAGACCTCAAGTGCGGCGCGATAAGCCTCGACTGCTTGCCCCCTCAGCGCAAGGCCCTCCTCGCCGCCGACGCGCCCCGCCTGCGTCTCCAGCGCGATACCGAGGTTGTTTTGCGTGACCGCCCAGAAAGCCTCATCGCCGCGCGCGAAGGCCGCCATCACCAGGCCCCGCCATCGCCGGATCGCTGCGGAGAGCGACGGTGCGCGCACGAACCGCTCGCCGTGTAGCTGGAGCTCGCGTGCAGCAAAGGCCTCCAATGCCTCGGCGCCGGCGCGATCGAAGGGCGCGAGCATCGCGCTCGCTCGGCTCCAATTGGCGTCGGCGCTTTGCCAGTCGAGCGCCAGCAGGTCAGCGCGGGCGAGTTCGTCTATGGTTGCGGCGGTCTGGCGGACCGGCTCCGCCAAGCGATCGACCTGAATGTCGGCCGCCTCCGCGAGATGGCGACGCGCGGCGTCCAGATCGCCTTGCTCGAGTGCCTGCTGCGCCGCCTGCTGGGCGCCTTTCAACCGATTGTCGTTGGCTTCCAGCGCCGCAACTCGAGCTCGTAGCTCTTCATATTGCGGCACGAACTCTTCGACGGCGTCGACGACCTCACTCATGTTCGCGTCAGGCTTGAAAACTACGAAGCGGGCGACCGCGCCGCGCAACGCCTGGACGGATATGCGCTCGAACTCCCCGCCCAGCGACTCCCGCACGGCGGCGAAGCCGGCGTCGATCTTGGCGCCCAGCTCGTCTATAGCCTGCAGCGTCTCGGCGATCGCGCGGCCAAGCTCGATGGCGATGTCGAGCGTTAGGAGGGTCGCATAGTCCTTGTCCTCCTTCGCCGCGCGCAAAGCCCGCTCGATCACCGCCAGCGCGAAGGCGCGCGCGAGCGGCGGCTCGGCGCCCTCCGCAGCGGGCACCGCGAACGCCGGGTCGTGCATTGCCAGTCGGTCCACGACCTCCCGCGCCGCGGCGCTCGGATAGGCCACATCGGGAGATTTGGTCGCCGTCGCCGCGAGTTCTTCGCGAGTCATCATCACCTGAGGCAGCGACCTTGTCATGGCGGCGTCCGCCTCTGCGACGGCGTCGCGATGTTCCGGCGTCGCCTGCCAATGGTCCCATTCGCGCAGGATCGCCCTCTGCATCCGCTCGATGGCGGCTTTGTCGTCGAGGCCGACCTTGCGCATGTTCTCGCGGATGCGGGCGAACAGGCCCGAACCGCCGATCACCGCGCCCGCCGTCAGTCCCGCGTCGAACGGCGCGAGCGCGCAGGCGCCTATGCCGATCCCGATCGCCGTCAGATTTTCGAGGCAGTTGAGCTTCAGCGCCATCCCGTCCTCGCGTCCCCGTCAAGCTATTGGACGGAAAGGCGCTCCACAAGTCTCTCCGGTTACGGCGGCTCCGCTGCCATCGATGGGAAGGGGGCCGTGTGACTATGTCCCCTAGGCCGCCCGCGCCTCTTCGATCGCCTCACTCGCCTCCAGCCAGCGTGCCTCGGCGGCCGCGAGGGCGGCGGCCGCTTCGGCGTGGCGCTTCATCAGCGCACTCATCGCCAGCGCCGCATCCTCAGGGGCGGCCGAGGCGGGATCGAACATGGCGCGCTCGAGCGCGGTCTTGCGCGCCTCGAGCCTGGCGATGTCCTGCTCGGCGGCCAAAGCGGCCTTGCGCAGCTTCTGCCCGCGCTCGCGCGCTTCGGCGGCGGCGCGGCGCTCGTCCCTGCGGCTGCCCTTGGGCGCGTCCTTGCGGGCGCCTCCGTCGCCCTTGAGGATCAGGTCGGTATAATCGTCGAGGCTGCCGGCGAACTCGGTGGCGGTGCCGCCGTCGACCAGGACCAGCCGGTCGGCGGTGAGCGCGAGCATGTGGCGGTCGTGGCTGACCACCACCACCGCGCCCGAATAAGCATTGAGCGCCTGGACCAGGGCCTCGCGCGCATCGACGTCGAGATGGTTGGTCGGCTCGTCGAGGATCAGCATGTGCGGTGCATCGCGGGTGATCAGCGCCAGCGCGAGGCGCGCGCGCTCCCCGCCGGACATCTTTTCGACCTTCATGGTCGCCTTGTCGCCGGAAAAGCCGAAGCGGCCCAGCTGGGCGCGGACTGCGCCGGGCGTCGCCTTGGGCATCAGCCGGCTCATATGTTCGAGCGGCGTGTCCTCGCGGTCCAATTCCTCGACCTGGTATTGGGTGAAATAGCCGACGCGCAACTTGCCCGACGCGGTCATCTTCCCCTCCATCGCGGGGAGCTGCGCCGCCAGCAGCCGGGCGAGCGTGGTCTTGCCGTTGCCGTTGCGGCCGAGCAAGGCGATGCGGTCGTCGGGGTCGAGGCGCAGGTTGAGCCGGGTCAGGACCGGCTGGCCCGGGGCATAGCCGACCGCCGCCATGTCGAGCGTGACGAGCGGCGGCTTCAGCTCGGCGGGGCTCGGGAAATCGAAGGTGAGGCTCGGATCGTTGGCGGCCTCGGCGATCGGCTGCATCCGCGCCAGCGCCTTGACCCGGCTCTGCGCCTGCTTGGCCTTGGACGCCTTGGCGCGCCAGCGATCGACGAAGGCCTGCAGTTTCTCGCGCTCGGCGACCTGTTTGGCGCGCATCGCGCTCTGCTGCGCCTGGCGCTCGGCCTTCTGCCGCTCGAACGCGTCATAGCCGCCGACGTAGAGAATCGTCTGGCCGCCCTCGAGATGCAGGATGTGATCGACGACGTTGTTCAGGAGGTCGCGCTCGTGGCTGACGATCAGCATGGTCGCCCGGTAGGAACGAAGGAAATCCTCCAGCCAGAGCGTCGCCTCCAAATCGAGATGGTTGGAGGGTTCGTCGAGCAGCAGCAGATCGGGCGCGGAGAACAGCAAGGCGGCGAGCGCGACCCGCATCCGCCAGCCGCCCGAGAAGCTGTCGAGGGTGCGCTGCTGCGCCGCTTCGTCGAAGCCCAGGCCCACCAGGATGCGGGCGGCGCGGGCCGGCGCGGCGTGGGCGGCGATGGCGTTCAGCCGCTCGTGGATCTCGGCGAGGCGGTGATGATCCGAGGTCGTCTCGGCGTCGTGGAGCAGGTGAGCGCGCTCGACATCGGCGGCGAGCACGGTCTCGAACGGCGTGGCGGGGCCCGCCGGAGCCTCCTGCGCGATATAGCCGATCCGCGCCGCGCGCGGCATCTCCGCGGCGCCCTCGTCCGCCTCGAGCAGGCCCGCCACGACGCGCATCAGAGTCGATTTGCCCGCCCCATTGCGTCCGACCAGCCCGACGCGGCTGCCCGGGGGCAAAGCCGCGCTGGCGCGGTCGAGGATCAGGCGTCCGCCGAGGCGGACCGTGATGGCGTTGAGGGACAGCATGCGCGGCTCCCTACACACGAGCGCGCGCGCTGTCAGGAGGGTTTGAGGAAAGGGGACAGTCGCTGTGACTGCCCCCTTTTCCGAGTCACGCCTCGGGCGGCTCGGCCGGCTTGTCGGGCGTGGTGCCTTCCGGAGCTTCCTCCGGCTCGGGCTCGGTCGAGACGGGCTTGGCGGCGGCGACTGCGGCGGCGGCGGGATCGTCGGCCGGCGGCTCGCCTTCGGCGGGCGGCTCACTGCCCGCGGCCGGCTTGCCGGTATCCGCGCCCGGGGCGGGGTCTCCCTGCGCGAAAACGGGCGTGGCGACGAGACAGGTGGCGATCAGGCTCGCGAGAATCTTCATTGGGGTGACTCCAGACAAAGGCCGGACGAGCGAAATCGCCCGCCGGCGCCGTCGATCTACGCCTGCACGAAGAACTTCTCAATCGCCGAAGTCGCCGGCGCGGCGCGCTCTGGCGGGGAAGGGTGCTCGGGCGGACCACATGGCTGGGATGCGAGGGGCGGAACCATGCAAGCTTTACGCGGCGGAGGCCGTCAGCTGCCGGCGAAGTTTCCCACGCGAAGGACGCCCGCGTCCTTGGCGTAGCCAAATTGGTCGGGGAGAGAGGATTCGAACCTCCGGCCCCTGCCTCCCGAAGACAGTGCTCTACCAGGCTGAGCTACTCCCCGACCGATACGCGCGGCCCTCAAGCGGGCCGGCGGGGCCCGGCGTCTATAAGGAGGGGGTGGGGGGAGTTCAAGCAGGCTTATCGGCGCCGGGTCACTCCGTGGACTGTGTCGGCAGCTGGTCGAGCTGGGCTGGAAGCTGATCGAGCGCGTTGGTCAGCTCGTCGATATTTATGTTGGCGGTGGGGTCCTCGATCGTGGGGGTGGGTACGGAGACGTTCCTATCCGTGCCGGTGGTGCCGACGCTCGACGTCGAATCTCCGTTACCCCTTTCGCCGCCCGGATCGCTGCCCTCGCCGGAGGTCGCGCCCTCGAAGAAGGGATCGTCGCTGACCGGGCGGGGGGCGGCGTTCTGGCGCAGCAAAAGCACGACGACGACCGCCGCGACGATCGCGGCGAGCAGGGCCGCGCCGGCGAACGCCGCCGGGCCGGAAGCGCCGCCTTTGGCTTGGAAGCGGGCCCAGGCCGCCTCCCCGTCGAGCCCGGCCGCGCCAGCGACCAGCTTGCCGACATGCCGGCGGTAGAAGGAGGTGCCGAGCGCGCCGCTCGCGGCCATCGCGGCGAGCGCGAGCACGCCGGCGCCGATCGCGACCGGCAGCGACATCGTCAGCAGGCCGAGCGCGGCGAGCAGGGCGAAGAACAGCGCCAGGGCCGCCGCCGGCACCCACATCTTGCGATAGGCGAACCAGGCCAGGCTCGCCAGGCAGGCCGCCCAGTTCCATTGCACCTGCGACCGGCGGGCATCCATCCGCCGCCAGCGCTCGACATACCAGGATGCGTTCGGTCCGATCGCGGCGGCCAGCCGGTCGGCGTCGGCCGGCGCCGCTGACGGCGCGGCGGGCGCCTTGCCCCCAGGCGGGGGAGGCGGCGGTGCCGGCCCAGGATCGGGGAGCGGCGGCGCCGGCGCCGGCTCGGGCGGAGGCGGCGGCGAAGGCGCGGCGGGAAGGACGCCGCTCAGCGTCTGCAGCTCGAGCGCCAGCCGGCCGAGGCTCGCCTCGCGCCCCTTGCCGTAGGCGTCGGTCCAGTGGCGGATCTTGAGGAAGAAGGCGAGGCCGGGCCCGGGGCTGATGTCGGTGAGGCGGACCGGGAAGATCGGCTTGTGCGAGCTGAACGCCATTTCTGTCTCGGCGCGCACATAGGGCGATTTGTTGGCCATGTCGGTGACCAGGACGACGAAGGCCGAGCAATTCTCGATCGCCGATTGCAGCGCTTCGGAATAGTCGATGCCGGGGCGCACGTCGCGCGGCGCGATCCAGGCCTTCACCCCTTTCGATTCGATGAAGGTGCACAGCTCGTCCGCATCATCGCTGTTTTCCGAACCGTGGCTGATGAAGACGTGGCCGGCCATGCGCCCCCCTGAGGTCCCGGGAACGCTATCCGCTACGCCTGGCTTCGGCAAGGCGGCTGGGCGCCCCTTGCTATCACGATGGGGGCGGCGGCCCCCGCTGCGCCGCCTCCATAGCCGCCGCCTCGCCGGGCGCGACCTGCTCCACCCGGATCAGGAACATGAGCGTGTCGGTCGGGCCGAACGGCGCCCCCGGCGGAACGCTGGCGCCATAAGCGAGGTGCGGCGGCACCCACAAACGGGCGACGCCGCCCTGGCGCATATGAGTGAGACCCTCCGCGAAGCCCGGAACCACGAGGTTCAGCGTCATCCCCATGCCTTGCGGCGCCTCCATGTTGCTGTCGATCATGTCGCCCCGCGGCCCGCGCAGCTCGTAGCGGACGAGCACCGCGTCGGCGCGGGTGATGAGCGGGCCGCTGCCTTCGCTGAGCGTCTCGATCCTGAGGCCGGAGGGCAGCAATCGGCCGCGCCCCGGCGTGGCAGCCGGCGGCGGAGCTGCCGCCGGGGCGCCGGCCACGGGCGCGGGCGCGGCGGCGATGGCGTTGTCCGCCGCGGGGCCGGCCTGGCGCCGGCCGACAACCAGCCACACTGCCAGCCCGATCACCAGCAGCCCCGCTAGCACGGCGACGACATAAGGCAGCTTCGGCCTGGGCGCGGCCGCGCCGGACTGGTTCTCGTCGAGGGTCATTCGTGCCTATCCCTTTCGCGCGCCCAGCATCTCCTCGATCGCCACGAACTTCTCACGCGGGCTCCCCTCCCGCGCCCGCGCGGCTTCGGCGGCCTCGATTCGCTGCCAGTCCTGGAAGGTGACGACGTCGACGCCGCGCTCCGCCAGCAGCGCGTCGAGCCCGTCGCGGCCCGCCTTGCGACCCGCCGCCGAGGCCAGATCGGCGGCGATCTTCTCGGCGACCTCATAGCCGTCGGGACGGTTGGTGCCGATCGTCCCGGAGGGGCCGCGGCGCGCCCAGCCGACCGCGTAGAGCCCGCCGCCGATCACGCCGTCGCTGTTGGCGAAGCGGCCGCGATCCGCCTCATAGGGCACGCCTTCGATCGGCGGCGTCTTGTAGCCGATGCAGGTGACGATCATGCCGCAGCCGATCTCATAGGTCTCGCCGGTGCCGACCGCGGCGCCCTTGTCGTCGAGCCTGGTCCTCTCGACGATCAGCCGCTCCACCTTGCCTTCCCCTTCGATCCGGACCGGCCTGGCAAAGAAATCGAAAAGGATGGTCTTGGCCTTGTTGGACTCCAGCGATGCGAAGTCGCGCAAATGGGTGACCGACTTGCGCTGGCCGGGCTCGAGCAAAGCGTCGTCGAGCAAGGGCGGGAAATCGTCGAGGTCGACAAGCGGCACCGCATCCTCGAGATGGCCGAGCTCGCCCAGCTCCTTGGGCGTCATCGCGATCTGGTGCGGCCCGCGCCGGCCGAGCACATGGATCGTCCTGATCGCGCTGTTGCCGAGCGCGGCGAAGGCGTGGGCGACGATGTCCGAGCCGACGAACTCGGCCGGGGTCTTGGAAAGGATGCGGGCGACGTCGAGGGCGACATTGCCGTTGCCGATCACCGCCGCCGCGGCGACGTCGAGCGGCGGCGCGAGGCCGGCGAATTCGGGATGGCCGTTATACCAGCCGACGAAGGCGGCCGAGCCGATCACGCCGCGCAGGTCGCCGCCCTCTATTTCGAGGGGCGCGTCGTCGGGCGCGCCGGTGGCGAGGATCACCGCATCGTAGAGGCCGATGAGCTCGGGCACGGTGACGTCGCGGCCGACCAGCAAATTGCCGCAGAAGCGGACATTGTCGGAGAGCGCGACCTTCTCGTAGCGCCGCGACACCGCCTTGATCGACTGGTGGTCGGGCGCGACGCCGAAGCGGATCAGGCCGTAGGGGACCGGCATCCGGTCGATCATGTCGATCCGGACCTCCTCGCCATAGAGCTTCTGGAGCGCCTCGGCGCTGTAATAGCCCGCGGGTCCCGACCCGATAACCGCGATGTGCCGCATCCCGCCTCCTCTCCCCGGAGCGGATGATGCTTAGCGCCCGCCCGGAAGGAGGCAAGCCCGCCGGTCAGGCTTGGTTCAGCCCGACAAGGCCAAGAGGTTGAGATGAAATGCCTCCTCCCCCTCTTTGCGCTCGTCGCGATCGTCCCCGTGCCCGCTTCTGCCCTGTCCGGCCCGCCCGCGGCCGATCGCGAGGTGCGGATCCCGTTCATCCAGTTCGGCGCGATCCACGGCTTCCGTGCCGAGGGCGACGATGTCGTCTATCTCCGGGGCGTGCGCCGGACCTGGTACCGGGCGCAGCTCAACGGGCCGTGCATCAATCTGCCGCACGCTTTGCGTATCGGCCTCGACACGCGCTACTCCAGCGCGCTCGATAACAGCTCGAGCCTGATCGTCGAGGGCGAACGCTGCCGGATCGTGTCGCTGGTCCAGGCCGACCCGCCCCCGCGCCGCCGCCGCTAGACCGGCCTATTTCCGCTTTTTGTCCTCGAGCAGGGCGGGGCCGGACTGGCGCAGCCCGGCCTCGATCGCAGCGCCGAAGAAGGCCAAAGCCGGCGGCAGCAAGACGGTCACCCGCACCCTTTTGTCCTCGACGAGGAGCTGCGCGTCGATCGTCTGGCCCAGCGCGCCGACGGCGAGCTCAAGGCGGTCCCCCTGCCAGTTCGAGGAAACCGAAGCGCCCGCCGGCAGCCTGCCGGCCAGCCCGCCGAGATTGCCCGCGATCCGCCGTTTCGCCTCGCCGGCGCCGAGATTGTGCGGAAGGTCGACTTGTATCGGTGCGCTCATCGCCGCGACCCTAGGGTCAGCACCCGCTACCCGCAATGGCCGTGATCAGGGCGGCCGCGAACGGGCGGGCGTTGCGGCACCGAGTGCGGCCCCCTGGCCGACGCGGCGGCTTGGGAAACCTCAGGCGGCGAAGGTGTTGCAGCTGCGCGGCGTGATCGCCCCGCTATTCTTCAGCACCTGATCGTTGCGCTGGCGCACGTTGAACGCGCTTTCGTAGCGGATCTGACGGCCGGCGAGGAAGCTGTTCGGGATGATCGGCTGATAGTTATAGACGACCTCGACCACCATCACCGCGGTGCCCGGCTGGGCCGAAATTGTGCTGGACCCGGTCCCCATGCTGATGATGGGCGGCGTCGCATCGGGGCTGCTCGGGCTCGTCGTGTTCGGAGTCGTCCGGTCGGCGTTGTAGATTTCGGTGCCGTTGGTGATCGCGGCGCCGGCCGCCGTGCGGGGCTGCAATTTGGTGTCGGGGTTCGTGTAGTTGAGCGCGCCGTCGCAGCGTTGCCAGCGAATCCACTGGGTCGTGCCGTCCCTCTGTTCGAGGTCGCTGAGGATGATGCGCCCGTTCTGCGCGAACTGGATGTTGGCGCCGCTCAGCTTGGCGCCGGTGAACAATTCCACGATGTCGGATTCGTCGATGCTCTCGCGCACGCGCGCGGCATTGTCGGCGGTCAGCATCGCGATGCTGCTGACACGCAGGTGCGCCATCGCATAATTGGCGGTCTCCAGCCCCATCAGGCCGAGCGCCAGCAGCACCGGCAGCGCGAAGGCGAACTCGATGAGCGCGACGCCGCTCGTGCAGGCGCGAAGCGTGCCCTTCGTGGCGCACCGGCGCCTGGTCTGGGTCTTCAGCATTGTGTCACCGTCCCGTTCGCCGCGATGCTGATCCGGTTGATGTTGATCGACCGTCCCGCGAAGGGCTGGTTGCGCAGCACCGTATTCTGGGTGATCGTCTCGGTGCTGCCCCAGCCCATCAGCGAGCCCATGGGGAGGATGCGCGGATAGGTGATCGAGACCTGGTAGCGCACGATATCGTCGGCGCCGCCGGTGCTGTCGCGGCCGCGGTCGGCATTGTATGTGTTGTTGCCGTTGGCATCCTCGAAGCAGTCGCCCGAATTGTAGCTGCCCATGGGCGCGGTATCGCCGACGATTTTTTCCGCCTGCGCGACGCCCGCGAAGTCGTAATAGCTGGTCGTGCTGGTGGTGACCGTCGCGCTGCGGGCGAAATTGGCCAGCCGCGCCTTCACGCGGGTGTCGATCTGCGCGAGCGTGTAGTTGCCGACCGTCGCCATGCGCGCGGCGTCGTGCAGCGCGCCCTGCACCATCGAGGCCGCATAGGAGCGATAGCCCAGATCGAGCACCCCCAGCAGCAGCAGGCACAGCACCGGCAGCACGATCGCGAACTCGACCACGGTGGCGCCGCGCGCGTCGCGCCGCAGGCGCGCTGCGCGCGAGGCGCGCACGGCGCGCATGGCGAAGAGCAGGCGCCTCATTGCGTCAGCCTCAGCGCGCCGATATTCGCGCCGATCTGGCGGAAGCGCGCGATCAGGGCGGCGCTGCTGGTCGCGACCGACGCCTGGTTCGGGTTGCTCGCGCAGGCCGTCATCTCGGGCGTGAGCGTCGTGCCGAACGCGATCACCCAGACCGAGAAGCCCATGCCCCTGGCGGCGTTGCAGACCATCTGGAAGCGTTGCATGTGGCGGTTGTACTGATCCGTGCAGCTGTAGCTGTTGGTCACGCGCCTGTCGTTCTTCTCAATGCCCCAGGCGCTGTAGGCGGAGCATTGCGGCATCAGCACGCCATCCGTCATGAAGATGATGTGGCGGGTCACCGGCATCGCGTTGAACGTGTCCGGATTGTCGGCGGCGAAGGCGCCGGCATTGGAGAGCAAGCGGGCGCCCCAGATCATGCCGATATCGTGATAGGTATAGCCGCGCGGCGCCAACCCGTTGACGTAGGTCTGCAAGTCGGCCTCCGTCCAGGCCTGCAGCCGCCGCGCCTGGGTGGGGCAGGCGACGCTGTCGCTCGTGTCGTCGCCCATATAATCAGCGTCGCCCGAAGTGGTCGTGGTGGCCGAGCTGGTGTCGCGGCTCCACAGCACCTGCGGCCAATGCGGGCGCCATCTCGAGCCATCGTCGGTCGGGATGAGGTTGATGTTGAGATCCTTCGCGCCGGTCGGGATCGTCAAATCCGTGGACGTGTTGATCGCAGAGTCCGTGTCGCGCTCCTCGATGCAGCCGTTCCAGGCCGTCGATGTCGTGGATATGCCGGGAATTGTTCCCCCGCTATGCACCGTGGGTGTGGTGGAGGCGGCGGTCGCGAGAGCACGGTCGTTATAATAGCCGGCCGTCGCCACCGTGCCATTGGTGTTCGTCGCGATCGTGGTGCTACCGCCGCGCAGCTCCGACGTGTCGAAGGTCGATTGGCCCCAGCGATATGACGTGTACCTGTAGCGCGTCGTATAGCTGCGCCTGGTCACGACGACGTTCCGGTCGCAAACACGATTGGCCGCGCCGCCGGTCCAGGCCGGCGTGTTGCGCGAGAATTGGTAGCGGACATAGCCCGTCGGCGCCGCGGGCGCGTTCGCCTGCGGCCCCGCCGCCCCATCCGGATCGTAAATGTCGGCGTCGTTGCTGACCCCGGTCGAGGTGAAAGTCCCGCCCGTCGGCGACGTGCCCGATTGGGAGAAGGCGACATTGTTGCCGAAATTGCCGCAATTGGTGTTGGAGATCAGCCGGTCGACCGCCGGGCTGCCGGCCCGGAAGCGCTGAACGCCGGGATTGATGAGGAGGCCCACCTCGGTGACGGTGATCGGGGTATCGGTCGGCACATAGACCGCCGTGTTGTAGCGCAACTCGCGCGTTTGATAGGGCGTGCTGCCGCGGATGTAGTTCGCATCCACTGCGGAGATCAGCGGCCCGACATTGACCGTGCTCGAATAGGGCACGATGCCGTAGCGCAGCCTGAGGCCGTTCGCCTCGAGCTGGGTCTGGGTCGGCCGCAATTCGGTATAGAGCGCCATCACCGCCGCGCGCAGCGCGGTGATCTTGCGCGCCGAATCGTCGTTTGTGTTGTTGTCGTTGATGTCGCGGTTCATCGAGCCGGTCGTGTCGAGCACCAGCATGACGTCGGTGTTGACGAAGTTGAGCGAGGCGTCGCAGGTCACGCTGAGCGGCAGGGTGGTGAAGCCGAACATCTTCATGACCGTGGTGGGGATCGTCGTCGAGGCGGTCACCTGGACGGTGCCGGGGCCGGTCCGCTCGACGGTCGGGGTAAAGGCGGCGGTGCCGTATTGGCCCTGCTTGAAGTTGAAGTTGAAGAAGCGGCGGCCCTCATCGCGGACCGCATTGGTCATGGTGTCGTTCTCGAGCACCCGGCGCGCAGCCAGCGCGGCCGAGTCGCAGGCGTTCTGCAGGCGGGTCTTGGCCATGTAGGCGCGGCTCATGTCGACCCCCGAGCCGATCATCGCGGCGAGCGGAACCATGGCGGCACCGACGATCGCGAGCGTATTGCCGCGCCGGTCGCCGAACAGCCGGCCCAGGAATCCCCCGGTCCGACGCGCGGTCGCTGCCATCCTGCTGGCACAAAGACTCATGCTTCTGGTCCTCCAAAGGCCTTTTCGGCTCTTCGCTGACCGTGCATCTGCCAGATTAAAGCTAAGAGGGGCTCAATCGGGATGGTTACCGGAGGTTTAGCCACGTTGCGGGGAATACGGACGCCTAGAGCATGAAGTCGCTCACCAGCGGCGCGAGCGTGCCGGCCAGGACGATCACCAGGTCGGCGGCGCCGTCCCCGTCCCAATCGGCCTTGATAACAGTGTCGGAGCCGTCATGGCCGTAGCCGAAGCTCGCCCGCCGTCGCCGAGAAGGCCTCGGTGCCGATGAAGGTGAAGACCTGCCTTCCCGCGGTCCCGAGATCCGCGTCGATCTGGGAAAGATCGATCCTGTCCGTTCCGGAGAGGAAGTCCGCGATCAGGTCGGTCGACGAAGCCACACTGTCCCCGGCGCCGAAGCGGAACAGGTCCGCGCCCGCCGCGCCGGCCAGCATGTCGACTCCGGCACCGCCTGACAGGATGTCCTCCCCGTCGCCGCCAAACAGCTGATCGTCGCCGCCGACGCCGGACAATTGGTCGATGAACGCCGCTGGTAATCACTAAACCATTCCCACATTTATTCCCCCAATCTTATGTAGGAGGCCGGCGGGCGCTCCGTTGTTACGCGCGTCAACCTGGCCCGAGCAGCGGAACGCAGCGTCTATGCGTGTCGGGAAACGCAAGGTTTATGGCACCGTTGCTCACAAGCGATGCATGAGCGGTCCGCCCTATGATCACGACAAGTGCGGTGTATCTCTCCGGCAATGATTCGCCCAAGGCGTCAGACGCTGCCTTCAACACTACATCATTATCACTTACGGCGGCCCCGGCCGGCGCGACCAATGCGCCGCCTCAGCGCGCGATCGCCAGCCCGTCCCCCTGCGCGCCCGCGGCGAGCCGCCTGAGCACCCGGCCGCTTTCGAAGTCCACCTCCGCGACCTGGTTGCGCCCGGTCTCGGCGGCGTAGAGGCGGCGGCCGTCGGCGGAGAAGAGGATGGTGACCTGGCCCGCCGCCCGCTCGCCGCTCACCCGGATCGTTCGCGAGACCCGGCGCGTGCGCGCGTCGATCACGGTGAGCGTGCCGTCGCCCATGTTGGAGGTGACGATCCAGCGTCCGTCCGGGCTGGCGGCGACGCGGATCGGCACCGGGCCGGTCGCGACGCGCACAAGCGGCGGGCCCGAGAGAATGCGCGGCACGATCTCGGTGCGGCCTTGCGGGAAAGTGCCGCTGGCCGCCCGCACGCGGGCGAGCACTGCCTCCATGGCGGGCAGCGGCGTCCCCGGCGCCAGCATGAGCGCGGTCGAGCCGCCATTCTCCCGGACCATGCTGTTTATCTCCCCGGCGCCGGCCATCTGCCGCAGCGCCCCCTCGAGCGGCCTGGTCACCGTCTCCTCGACTTGCGCCGGGGTCGCATCCGCCACGGCGTAGGAGATGTCGACGACCGGGGCGAGGCGGCTGTCGGCAGCCTCCATCGCCAGCGCGTCGAACGCCTGCACGCGCGCCGCGTCGTTGTCGGCGATCCACAAGGTGCGGCCGTCGGGGCTGAGCGCTATCCCCTCGGGCGCGCCGCCCAGGCTGAAGCTGCGCAGCTTGCGCCCGGCGGCCAGGTCGACGATCGTCACCGTGCCGGAGCCGATGTCCGCGCTGTAGGCGCGGCGGGCATCGGGCGACACAGCGACCATGTGGGTGCCCTGCTGCCCCGTGGCGATCGCCGACACCGCGAAGCCGCGCGCGGGGTCGACGAGGACCAGGGATTGCGAGCGCTCGGCGGTCGCCAGGATGCGGCCGTCGGCGAGCCAGACGATGCCGTGCGGGCCGGCATTGGGGCTAAGGTCGATCGTCCACAGCTTCGCGCGCGTGCCCACGTCGAAGATGTCGATGCCGCGCCCGCCATAAGCGACCACCGCCGCCCGCCGCCCGTCCGGCGACACCGCGATCTCGTGCGGCATCGGCCCGGTCGCCGCCCGCCCGAGCTCGCGCCCCGAGGCGAGGTCGATGAAGCTCAATGTGTTCTCGCCCTTGTTGCCGACGAGCAAAGTGCCGGCGGCGGGCGGCGGCGCTGGCGCCTGCGCGCGCGCCGCGCCGGGCATCAGCGCGAGCAAGGCCGGCACCGCCAGCCTCATCCAGCCTTTCACCATCGCACCGCTCCGCATCCCCGCGATCCTAGCGCCTTCGCATGGGGCTGCAATGGATCGATCTTGCCCTTCATGATCCGGCTCCGGCAAGAATATGGTCGATCAGCGGCGCCGAAAGTCGGTGGATGTCGCGGGCGACGTCCCAGAATGGTGTGGCGAGACCGGGCAAGCGATCGGCGTCCATAGCGAGCCCAAGCCGACGGCCGTGGGGCAGGACGATGGTGTGACGGCGGGTCAATGAGGCCGAGTAGCGCCGGTCGCCCTGACGCGCCTCGATGGAAACCCGATAACCCGCCGGACCGGCGGCTGCGACATGCTGTCGGATGAGGATGGTGTCGGGCCTTGTCAGGCACGAAGAGTCGCCGGACATCTCGATATAGGCGAAGACGCGCAGTCTCTGGCCGCCATCGATCCAGGAACCGATGCCGAGCGCGCTGAAGCGCTCGTGGATTTGCTCGACGGGATCGGCGGTCAGGCCGGCGAGATCCACATGTTCGCCGCTCGCCTCGATGCGCGGACGAACCTCTGGGTCCATCCGCGTTTCGATGCAGATTCCGGTATTGGGGCCGGTCCGGAAGCGGTCCCGGCGGACGACCTGGACGCGGCCGGCCTGGCCTGGCCTGGCGGAGGCGCCGGTCTCGCCCGGCTGCCGCGCATTTCCGGAGATCGGCCTTGAGGGGCCCGGCCGTGTCGCGGCGGCGCAGGCCATCGTCGCGAAGCCCAAAGCCACGCCCGGAATCAAAAGTCTACGCATACCCGAATCCCCGCGAGTGTTATGCTGTCAGACGATCAGAGCATGCGCAAGATGTCAGCAATCGCTACAAAGTATTGGGTCCCATCTGCGGCGACGCAGGCTGGGCCGTCGCCGGAACAAGGCCGTGCGCTCGCCCGGGCGGGACGGCGGGCCGATGCCCCCGCCGCCGGTCGGGGCGCTTCGGCCCGCGGGGGCTGTCACCGTGCGCGCTTGCGAATATAGGAGGCAGGATGCGCCTTCTTCTCCTCCTCGCCTTCGCCCCGGCCGCCGCCCTCGCCGCGCCCGCCGCCGCGCAGGAGCTGCCCGTCGGCCAGGGGGAGGCCGAATATAATGCCTGGCTCGCTTCCTCGCCCGACGTGCGCGGGCAGGTGCTGTCGTTCGAATCCTGGCAGGAGGCGGCCCGGGTCAGGAACGTGGTCCCGACCTGGCAGCTGATCCGCACCGCCTCGATGTGGCGTGAGTGCAGCGGGCCGCCCTTCGAAGTGCCGCCCTTTCGTCTGTGGCCCGGCATGGTCAACACGCTGCGCTTCATCCGCGACCATGTGAAGGGCGCGGTCGGCGAGGTCGAGGCGGTGTCGGGCTATCGCAATCCCGCGCTGAACCTGTGCGCGCGCGGCGCCGAGCGCAGCGCCCACCTCGATTTCTTCGCGCTCGACCTGATTCCGAAGCAGCCGCTGACTCGCCGGCAATTGTTCGAGCGGCTCTGCCCGGTGCACAGCCGGGAGGGCCGGGCGGCGAATGCCGGCCTGGGCTTCTACAGCTTCACCCGCTTCCACATCGATACGCGCAGCTTCCGGCGCTACGGGTCGGCCGGGCCAGCGGGCAATGAAAGCCCCTGCGCGGTGCTCGAGCGCGGCGAGGACCCGCTCGCCCCGCCGCTGCCGCCGCCGGTGCCCGTGCCGGTGGCACCGGCTCCTGCGTTGCCGTCCGCGCAGCCAGTTGCGGAGCAGCCGAAGGGATAGCGGCCGGTTCCGCTTGTGGTTTTCGATGCTCGCTGTTATAACGAGCGTATGACCATCCAGCTTAAAATCACCCGGATCGGCAATTCCGCCGGGGTCGTGCTTCCCAAGGAGTTGCTCTCGCGCCTGCGGGTGAGGCAGGGCGATACGCTCTACGTAAGCGAGGCACCGGATGGCGTCCGGCTGACCGCCTCCGATCCGGACTTCGAGGCAAAGATGGATCTTGCGGAGAGGATCATGCGCGAGGACCGGGATATCCTGCGCAAGCTCGCCAAGTGACAAGCGCCGAGCGGGCCGAGCCCCTCTGGCTCGATGTCGAAACCGCGCTCGCCATCCACGACAGGCAACTCGCTGAGCATGGCGGCGGCAGCGGCGTGCGGGACTCGGGGATGCTGGACTCCGCGCTCGCCCGTCCGATCAACGCCTGGGCTTATGGGACGGACGATCCCGCCGCGCTTGCCGCCGCTTATGCATTCGGCGTAGCGCGCAATCACCCGTTCGTGGATGGCAACAAGCGTACCGCCTGGGTGTTGGCCCGCCTCTTCCTCGCTTTGAATGGGCATGCGCTGAGCTTCGAGCCCGCCGCGGCGGTGGCAACCATGCTCGCCCTCGCGGCCGGCGAACTGTCGGAAGCGGAAATGGCGGACTGGTTTCGCGTGCACCTGGGCGCGCAATGAGCGAGACGTTCCTCAACCCATCCCGACTCCGCCTCATTTTGCCGCAGTGCAGCATTTTCCCGGGTTGAAAGCCCGGGCGCAGCTAATATGTGGCTGAAATGCGACATTTTATTCGTGCGGCCGCTTTGGCGGTGACGCTCCTTTTCGTGCCGTACGCGGCTCAGGCCGACACGGCGGCGCCCCGCTTCGCGACTCCGTCGATCGCCGCTTTCGCCCGGCAGACGGCGCCCCTCCACGCCGCCCCCCGCGCGCCCCGGCTTCACGCCGCGCCACGCGCGCCGCGGCTCCACGCTCATGGCGAGCGCGCCCCCGGCCAGTCCAAGGCGGATTATTATGCCTGGCTGGCGCGCGCTCCCGAAAACCGCGCCCGAGTCCTCGCCTTTCGCGACCATCTCGCCGCCCAGGGCCTGGAGGACGTGGTCCCGGTCTGGCAGCTGATCCGCACCTCTTCCTCCTGGCGGCAATGCGCGGCCGAGCGGTTCGAGGTCGCCCCGCGCGACAAATGGAATCATATCACCGCCACCCTGCGCTTCGTTCGCGACGAGGTCGTGCCCGCGGTCGGCCAGGTCGAGGCCCTGTCCGGCTATCGCAACGAGGCGCTGAACCGCTGCTCGGCCGGCGCGCCCGCGAGCGCCCACCGCCTGTTCTTCGCGCTCGACCTGACCCCGGTTTCCCCGGGGATTACCCGCGTCGGCATGATCCGCTCGATCTGCACCGCCCATGCCCGCGACGGCCGCACCTACAATACCGGGCTGGGCTTCTACAACGGCATGCGCTTCCACGTGGATTCGAACGGCTTCCGCCGCTGGGGCGCCGACGGCCGCGGCGCGACCAGCCCCTGCGGCGGTTCCTACGCCTGAGCCCGAGCGCCCGCGCCCAGCGGCACTGTCGCTGGGCAAGAGAGAGCGCGAAGGCCGGCCAGCCTGCGACCTGAAGGTCGACAGGACTGACGGCACGAATTCAGTTCGTGACGGCCCTTTCCTCAGCGGGGCACACCCAGAGCGGCACCGGGGCGCGCCCGCCAACCCGGGCGACTTCCTCCATAACGGACTCCGCGCCGGACCGATTCGGCGCACGCGCCAAGCTTGAAATGTAGGATTTGATCTGACGTCGTTCCGCCTATGGCGAATCCGGCTTCCATCCCCGAAAATGATCCTGAACTCGCGGTCCTGCTCGCCTTCGAGCCGGTTCCGCGCCGGCAGCAACGGGCGAACGGCTGGACGGCCGAGCGGCAGCAGGATTTCATCGCCGCGCTCGTCGAGACGGGCAATTACCGCCTGGCGACGCACGCGGTCGGGATGACGGCGAGCGGCGCTTATCAATTGCGCAAAGAGGCGGACGCAGAGGATTTCTCCCGCGCCTGGGACGAGGCGATCGCGCTTCACCGCACGCGGAGCGGGACGCGCGCGCCGCGCCCTTCGGCCGGGGCACCGCGCCACGCGCGCGAGCTCCGCGTCGCCCGCGCCAGCGCTTCCGCCGCACCGCCCGAGCTGGAGGAAGAAGAGCGCGGCGCGCTGCTCGACGAGCTCGTCAAGCTCTACGCTCACAAGCTCCAGGCCGAGCGCCGGGCGCGCCTCGCCGGCCGCGTCGTCGAGGCGGATCTGCATGTGCGGCAGCTGGCCTACATGGAGATCGTGCTCGCCGTCGGCGGCCGCGCCCAGCAGCTGCTCGACGAGATGAAGCATGGCGACCTCCATCTGGTCCAGATCGTCGCCACCCCGCTCAGCACCCTGCTCGAACGGACCCGCCGCGCGATCTGGCAGGAGAAAGGCGAAGCCGACCGCCCGCCCCCCGCCCCGCTCGGCGCGCATGACGAAAGCCGCGCCACCGGCGAGCCCTCCCACCGCAATTACAACAGCGCCCGCGATGGCGACTATAACCAATGGTGCCGCCGGGAGGACGCAAAGGCCGCGTTGGCGTCCGAGGCGCAGAAGGCCTGGGAAGAGAAGGCCCGGGCCGAGGCGGAGGAATGGGCGAAGCGCGAGGCCGCGGTGGGCACGCCACGCGATCCGAAGTCGGGACCATGAGGTTCTTCATCCCCTGCGCCGGAAGCCGCGCGGAATCGGAGGAGATCTGTGATCGCCGTGAAGCAGCCGGCGACGTTGGCCGCTGGGCCGGGCTTGGCGGGGTCTTCCTCCATGCGGTCGGGCTAAGGTTCTGCCCGCCTCGGGCCAAGCAGATTCCCGGCGCCTTCGCGCGTGACCACGGGTGAGGCCGAGGCGGGGCATAAACCCGAGCGCCGGCTCTGCACGATTTCTCCTTCGAATTCGCAAGACAAATCAATTGCGCGGTGTATGATATTACTGATACACCTTGATCAGTCTCAACGGTGTGGGTGGTGTAAGCGTGACAAAGAGGTGGGGAAGCAGCCGCGGGCTGTTATTGTGCAGCAGCGTGGCGCTTGGCCTGCTTGCGCCGGCGACGAATGCATGGGCGCAGGCGGCCAATCCGCGGCCCGGTCCAACGCCCGCGCCCGCGCCCAGCCCGCCGGCACCCGAGCCTGCCGAGCCCGAGCCGCAGCCCGGTCAGGACGACATCGTGGTGACGGCGCCCACCCAGCAGAGCTCGATCGACCGGCAGACCTATATCGTCCGCGACACCGCGGAGGCGCGGAGCGCGACGACCAACGACATCCTCGGCCGGATTCCGTCCGTCGAGGTACAGGCGGACGGCAACGTCCGGCTGATCGGCGCCGGTCAGGCGACGATCCTGATCGACGGCCGGCGGGTCCAGGATCCGCAGACCCAGCTTCGCAACATGACGGGCAACCAGATCGAGCGAGTCGAGGTGCTGACCAATCCCGGCGCGCAATTCCCGGCCCAGGGCACGGGCGGCATCGTCAACATCATCACCCGGCGCAACACCCAGAACGGCCTCGGCGGCTCGGCGACGGTCAGCGGCGGCAGCTATGGCGCCTACGACGTCAGGGTTTCGCCGACCTATGGCGCAGGCAACTGGACCCTCACCGGCAATCTCGGCCATGGCCGCTTCGAGAACCGCAACCGCTTCGAGCGCGAGCGCTTCGCGCTGACGCCGGGTGGCCCGGTGCTGGTCTCCTCCGAGGACGGGCGGCAGATCGACGAGGGCCGCTATTATTACGGCAACGGCTCGGCCAGCTACCGGCCGGACGATCGCCAGACGATCACCGTCAGCGGGACCCTCGCCCATACGGACTTTGCCCAGACCCGGCCCTCGCTGCTGACCGCGGCGGCGATCCCGGGCGGCAGCGCCGACCAGCTCGCCACCGCCGAGGCGAACTTCAACTACCGGGACCTCGGCATCGACTATCGCGGCACCACCGCCCGGCAGGGCGAGATGCTGACCGCCTCGGTGAAATGGGCGCGCTTCTCCGGCGATTTCGACCGGCTGTTCTCGTCCGATCCGGTCGGCGGCCCGGCCAATTTGTTCCAGCAGCAGCAGACCATGTCCGACGAAAACTGGACGGCGAAGGTGGATTATGTGCGGCCCTTCGGCGGCGCCAACCGGCTCTCCGTCGGGGCGCAGCTCGTCACCACCAGCAACCGGCTGGCCCAGAGCGCGACCGGCACCCTGCCGTCCGGCACGCCCTTCGCCGCCAGCTCGCTGGTCGACGGCAGCTGGTTCGAATATGCGGGCTATGTCACCTACCAGCTCGAGCTGGCCGGCTTCACGATCATGCCGGGCCTGAGGTTCGAGGGCCGCGAATATGATCTGGGCGGCACCACCGGCGTGCCCGACCTCAAGACCACCCGTTTCTTCCCGAGCCTGCACACGGAGCGCCAGCTCGCGCAATGGCTGACCGGCTCGGCCAGCTATTCGCGCCGGATCACCTACCCGCCGATCCAGCTGCTCAACCCGGCGCTGAACTTTCAGGACGCGACCACCGCCCAGGCCGGCAATCCCCTGCTCCAGCCGCAGCTCACCGACAGCTACGAGATCAGGCTCCGCGCGAACCTGGCCCCGCACAATTTGGAGCTCACCGCCTTCCGGCGGACGACCGAGGACATCTGGTCCTTCCGGGGCGAGGTGAACCCCGATGGCGTGCTGGTCACCCGCCCGTTCAACTTCGGCTCGCAGGCGCTGACCGGCGCCGAAATCTCGGCGCGCGGCCCGATCCTCGAGGGCCTGCGCTATGTGCTCACCGCCAACCTCTCCGACCAGAGCCTCGATCAGGACGCCGGCGGCCCGCTGCCGAGCCGGCACAGCGCCACCTGGTCGGGGACCGGCCAGCTCGAATATCGGGACGGCCAGGACGGCCGCCGCGGCGCCGACCGGGTCAACCTGACTTTGCGCTATTTCGGGCCCACCGACACCGGCTTCACCCGCGTCAACGCTTTCGCACTCGCCACCTTCACCTGGTCGCACGCCATCACCGACCGGCTGTCGGGCGTGCTCACAATCGCCAATCTCAGGCTGTCGGAGGGGCGGGAAACCGTGACCACCGGCGTCACCAGCCAGTCGCGCGACCTGTTCGCCCCCGCCTCGCCCCAGCGCGTCACGCTGTCGCTGACCTGGAGCTTCCGCCCGCCCGGCCAGGGCCCGCAGGTGCGCCAGCAGCCGCAAGCCGCACCGCCTATTCCGGGCGCCCCGGGCGGCCCGGGTTAGGCGGGAGCGCCGAGCGCAGCGACGCCGGCGGCGCAGCCGCCGCCGGAGCAGCGCGTAGAGCCGCGGAAGGCCGGCCGACCTGCGGCCTGAGCAAAGCGAAGGCCGACAGGATCGACGTCACGGAACAATGGTCCCGTGACTTTCACCTTGCGGACTCCATCCGTTCCCGACCAAATTCCCAAGCTCCCCCGCCTTGAAATGTAGGATTTGTTCCGGCTTCGTTCTCGCATGGCCGACGAATCCGAACCGCTCACCGACGACCCCGAAATCGCCGCCCTGCTCGATTTCGAGCCGGTCGAGCGCAAGTGCAAGCGCCACGACGGCTGGACGCCCGACAACCAGCGCCGCTACATTGTCGGTCTCGCCGAAACCGGCAATCCCGAACTGGCCGCGCACCCGCTCGGACGGACTATGAGCGGCGCCTACAAGGTCCGCACCTCCGCCGGCGGCGAAGGCTTCGCCGAGGCCTGGGACAAGGCGCTCGCCCTCCACCTGCGCCGCAATCCGCGCCTTTCCAAGGGCCGCCCGTCGCGCGGCGAGATCCTCGCCGGCACCGGCCGCCGCCCCTGGCCGGAGGCCGCGCCCGCGCCGGCCGCGGAGCCCGCGCCGGACGAAGATTCGGGCGGCGTCGCCGACAGCCACGAATTGCTCGAAGGCATCCTCAGGAAATATTGGCTGAAGGTGGGGCAGGAGCGTCGCTGCCGGCTCGAGGGCCGCATCGTCGAGGCCGATTTCTATGTGCGCCAGCTGACCTGGCTGGAGGTCGTCCTCGATCTCGGCGGCAAGGCGCTCGAGCTGCTCAAGGCGATGGAGCGCGGCGGCTCCAACGCGATCGACATCGTCGCCACGCCGATGAGCCTGCTGCTTGCCAAGGTGCGGCGCATGCAGTGGATGGAGAAGGGCGAGGCGGACCGGCCGGAACTGCCGGCGCTTGGCGACCATGACGACGAGGTCAGCACGGGCCCGCCCATGGAATGCCAGCATATCCCCGAGCGCGACGGCGACTTCCAAGGCTGGCCCCGCCGCAGCGACGAAGCCGCCGCGGTGGCGGCGGAGGCGCAAAAGGCGTGGGAGGAGAAAGCGCGGGCGGAGGCGGAGGCTTGGGCGCGGCGAGAGGCGGACAAACCCCAATCCTCCCCCGGATTTCCGGGGGAGGGGGACCAGGCAAAGCCTGGTGGAGGGGCCTCTATGGACGAAGCGAGCGATCCGGAGCCGTCGCCATGAAGTTCTTCATCCCATGCGCCGAAAGCCGCGCCGAATCCGAGGAGATCTGGGGCCAGCTCAGGGCGAGGCTGTTCGATCTCGGCCTCCCCACCACCCGCCGCCGCATCCAGGCCCTCGCGCTCGGGAGCGACGGCGACTGGATCCTCCTCGAAGTCGGCATGGAAACGCCGGACGAAGAAACGGTGCTCGCCGTCTTCGAGGCGAGCAATATCGACCTCTTCTACGTCTGCACGCCGCAGCAAATGCTGGAGCAGGCCTGCCCATCCCGCTCGGCCTCACCGAGGGCGCGCCGGTGGTCGATTTCGACGCGGGGGTGGTGGGGCATGCTTGAGAGTGGTGGGAGCCCTGATGCACCTTCTTCGTCTGCCCGCGTTGCACCGTGGTGCACAACATGCGGCCGCTGAAGATGAAGCTGGGGAAGAAATGACGGGTGGTGGATTTCGATAACGGGTGAGGGAGTGGCTCTTCGAGTGCGTCGAAAGGTGCCCCAAGCGCGGATATGCAGCAATGCCGCGACCCGGTCGGAGGGGTATGTCGGCCATTTCATGGACGTCCAGTTCGTAGCAGATTACGCTACAGACAATGATCCGGACCATCGCGCCTTTAGAGTTCACCCAAGGGACCATTTTCACCTGTGCGACAGCGGAGAACTATGAAGGCCCTAGCACCGTGGGCATGGTCATCACCGCGCGCTGCGACGCGGCGCACGAGAAGGTGGAAATCTACAATTATGTGCCGGTTGTGCCGATTGAGAGTTGGATATTGAGAGATGGGCGCGAGCTTCTCGCAAAGCGGGCGTCTGCCGCAGCGCGAGGTGCAATGCGCGCTGTCCTAACTGATGCCGGCATGGCACCTGTAATTTTGGAATCGCTAGCCTTGAACGCGATCCAGGAAGAGCTCGAGAAGGATATCTCAAAGAAGGGCCGGGGGATCGCAATCCGGTTTTCCAAAGCAGCTGATTTGATGTCGGCAGCAGTCCAGGCCTCCGGGGATGAGGTGTCCCGACAGGACTCATTTACCTATCTCGAAGCCAACGAGGGCGATTGTAAACGTCTCATAGGCGAGCTGCTCGCAAACGCGCTCGCTGATTTCCACTACCTCACCTCCGTGCAGCCCGGCGAAACCAGCTGTGGTTATGTCGCTCTGCTCAGAGAGATAAGATTTGTGTCAGCATCGTTGGCGAAGGGGATCTCCGGAGGCTTGGATCGAGAAACATATGAAGCGCTAGCGGGGGGCTCCGCGAAAGCAGCTCACCAACTGCAGATACTCTCCGATAATGATTTTGCCATGCCGATCGGTGCAGTGGAATCGCCCCATATCGAGCTTATCATGCAGCGGCTAACGCAGTTGTTTTCGCGAATCGGAGTAGCTGACATACCAAAGGAACGTGCCGATTCGGTGCAGTCGCTCCTCGACTCAATGCGGAGGGATTTTTGATGACGTACGTCGCAATCCGTAGGGACGCGATCGAGGAAATCATTGCGGAGCGCCTGCTCCAGTCGACCGATTTCGAGAAGGGTACGGAATTCGCCAAGGCGATTCAGGCCAAGCAGGCCGTGGATGTCACGCCTCGAATTGAAATGCGCACCAATAAAAATGGCATTTTTATTTTTGGCAGAAGCGGTGGCGAAAGCCACTACGTTGTATTTGACGTTGAGCAGGCGGGCGGGCTTAGCCCTGGAGACAGTTGCTCTAATACCCTTCTGTTCATCCAGAAAACGCTGAGGTTCGCAACCAAATACTGGGGAGGAAAAGTGCTAACCCCCTCCGAATCCGTGGTTTCTAATTCGACAAGAGGCATCATTTTTCCGTTTCCGATCAGTCAGCAAACGAACGTTCGCATGGTCATTGATCTCAGCCCTGATGCTGAACGCCTTGCTAGGCGTGGAAAGGCCGGACGATATCTTCTCGTTTTTAAGATTGCAGACGATAGCTCTGGCTCAGAGGAGCCAGCCTTGGCTACGTTCAGGCGCTTCCTCGACGACCTAGATGCGCTCGGGTCCGGGTTGGAGGCGACTGCCGCCGAAGTGGGACCCGTACAGATCGCTGGGCTGTCGAGCACGAGCTTAGTGGACCTCGAAACCCATGTTGATCCCCATCTTGCTTACGAGACGTGGATGCACTTGCTGACCAATGATCAGAGAGATTTCGTAACGGCTCCGCTTATATCGCCCCGACGAGTTGATGGACCGGCCGGGTCTGGCAAAACGGTCTCGCTCGCCCTGTCGGCCGTTCATGCGATGAAGCAAGCGGAAATAGACGGAACTGAATACAATGCGATGTTCGTCACGCACAGTGAAGCAAGTCGAAAATATATAGAAACAGTTATAGCATCGATGGGCGGTGGAAAGTATGTTGAAGATCAGTCAGGCTCGCACCACTTAACTGTATCGACTCTCCAAGGATATTGTGCTAGTATTCTTAGACAGGACTTGTCTGCAACTGAATTCGTCGATCCTGACGCATATGACGCCAAACAACTTCAGACGATGTACGTCGAGGAAGCTTTAAAAGCAGTCAAGTCGGAGATATCCACCTTCGAGAGATTCATGTCTCCTGCGTTTCGAGACTACATAGCCAACGAGGATGAAAATCTAAAGCTGGCCCTAATCCAACATGAAATAGCGGTCGTGATCAAGGGAAGATCTAGAGAGAGTCTGGATATCTATAAGAAAATTCCGGCGATATCTAGCGGCCTCCCAATCATTTCTGAAGGAGATAAGGCGTTCATTTGGCGCATATATGAGAACTATAGAGCGCAACTCGTGACCGGCGGGCAGTTTGACACCGACGATGTCGTCTTGACCGCTCTTGGTCAGTTGTCGACGCCAATATGGAGGCGGAGGAGGGTCAGGGATGGATTCGATGCTCTTTTTGTAGACGAGACCCACCTATTCAATATGAATGAACTCTCTGTCTTTCATCATCTTACTAAATCTACCATGCAGTTCCCAATAGCATTTGCCGTTGATCGTGCGCAGGCGATCGGTGATCGAGGATGGTCTGACGATATCGACATCACGTCGCTCGTTCCTAGTGGTGCGGGTGGCGACACGTCAAAAGTTAAGCTCAATTCGATATTTAGATCGTCTCCTGACATCGTGAATCTGGCCTTCACGATCACCTCGTCCGGGGCAAGCCTTTTTACGAATTTTGATGATCCCCTGGCCCGCGCTCACAGCAATATGACATTCGTGGAGGAAAAGAAGGCAAAGCCTCCGACCTATGAGGAATACGCTAGCGATGCAGCTATGATAGAGGCGGCGTTCGAACAGGCAGATCGTATGCGTGACGATATGTCGACCTCCCGCGGCGAGATTTCTATTATTGCTTCGACGGAAGAGCTCTTTCGAGACTTGGAGCGGTACGCTGCAGAGCACGGGAAGCCGGTTGAATCGCTGAAACAGAGAGGAGATGATGAGCTGGCCAAGAGGGCCAAAGCGACTGGCCGTTTCGTGCTTTCTATGCCGGACTACGTTGGGGGACTCGAGTTCGACGGAGTGGTGCTAGTCGGCGTTGATCAAGGGCGGGTTCCTCCGCTCATGACGAGTCACTTGGCCGAGAGCCGCGCATACATGACGTTTGCAGCCCATAATAAGTTATACGTGGCGATCAGCAGAGCGCGCTATCGAGTGTTGATAATGGGGGCTAGAGAGCGGGGGGCTAGTACAATCTTAGACCCTGCTTTTGCGATGAAGGCTCTGACTCGGACCTAGTTGGAGTTTCGAGGTGCCGGGGAACGGGACTGCTTAGCTCACTTTGCCACGCCGGGCCCACCCTGCTAAGCGCCCGGCGCAATGACCACAGACCTTTCCAGAATCCGCAACTTTTCAATAATCGCCCACATCGACCACGGGAAATCGACCCTGGCCGATCGCCTCATCCAGTCGACCGGCGGGCTCACCGCGCGGGAGATGACGTCGCAGGTGCTCGACAACATGGAGCTCGAGCAGGAGCGGGGGATCACGATCAAGGCGCAGACGGTGCGGCTCGATTACCGCGCCCATGACGGCCAGGATTATGTGCTCAACCTGATGGACACGCCGGGCCATGTCGACTTCGCCTATGAGGTGAGCCGCAGCCTTGCCGCCTGCGAGGGGGCGCTGCTGGTGGTCGACGCGGCGCAGGGGGTGGAGGCGCAGACGCTCGCCAACGTCTACCAGTCGATCGAGCACGACCATGAGATCGTCCCGGTGATCAACAAGATCGACCTGCCCGCCGCCGACGTCGACAAGGTCCGCAAGGAGATCGAGGACATCGTCGGCCTCCCCGCCGGAGGCGATTGGCGGGACGGGGGCGCGGTGCTGACCAGCGCCAAGACCGGCACCGGCATAGAGGAGGTGCTGGAGGCGATCGTCCAGCGCATCCCGCCGCCCAAGGGCGACACGGCCGCGCCGCTGAAGGCGATGCTGGTCGATTCATGGTACGACCCCTATCTCGGCGTCGTCATCCTGATCCGCGTCATCGACGGCGCGGTCCGCAAGGGCCAGCAGATCCGCTTCATGGCCGCCGGCACCACCCACCTGGTCGACCGGGTCGGCGTCTTCCGCCCCAAGATCGAGCAGTTCGAAGCCCTGGGCGCGGGCGAGATCGGCTTCATCACCGCGCAGATCAAGGACGTCGCCGAGACCCTCGTCGGCGACACCATCACCGACGCGCGCCGGCCGACGGCGCAGGCGCTGCCCGGGTTCAAGCTGGTCCAGCCGGTGGTCTTCTGCGGCCTCTTCCCGACCGACGCCAACGATTTCGAGAAACTGCGGGACTCCCTCTCGAAGCTGCGCCTCAACGATGCCAGCTTCAGCTTCGAGATGGAAACCAGCGCGGCATTGGGCTTCGGCTTCCGCTGCGGCTTCCTGGGCCTCTTGCACCTCGAGATCATCCAGGAGCGGCTGACCCGCGAATACGACCTCGATCTGATCACCACCGCGCCGAGCGTCGTCTACAAGCTGCACATGACGGGCGGGGTGGACGCGGGGCGCGTCAGGGAGATCCACAACCCCGCCGACATGCCGGACCCGACCTGGATCGGGCTGATGGAGGAGCCGTGGATCGAGGCGGTGATCTACGTGCCCGACGAGCATCTCGGCTCGATCCTCAAGCTCTGCCAGGACCGGCGCGGCATCCAGAAGAATTTGACCTATGTGGCGGGGCGGGCGCAGCTCACCTACGAGCTGCCGCTGAACGAAGTGGTGTTCGACTTCTACGACCGCCTCAAGTCGATCAGCCGCGGCTATGCGAGCTTCGACTATCACCAGATCGGCCACCGCGACGGCGCCCTCGTCAAGATGAACATCCTGGTCAACGGCGAGCCGGTCGACGCCTTGTCGATGATCGTCCACCGCGCCGCGGCGGAGGCCCGCGGGCGCCAGCTGGTCGAGCGCCTCAAGGACCTGATCCCCCGCCACCTCTTCAAAATCCCCATCCAGGCCGCGATCGGCGGCAAGGTCATCGCGCGGGAAACGATCGCGGCGCTGAGGAAGGATGTGACGGCGAAATGCTATGGGGGGGATATTTCGCGGAAGAAGAAGCTGCTGGAGAAGCAGAAGGCCGGGAAAAAGCGGATGCGCGAATTTGGCAGCGTGAGCATTCCGCAGGAGGCGTTTATTGCGGCGCTGCGGATGGGGGAGGAGTGAGCCACATCAGTGCCCCACACTACTGCGTTCACGGCTATGGCGGATTCCGTCGGAATATATCGCGGAAGAAGAAGCTGCTTGAGAAGCAGAAGGCCGGGAAAAAGCGGATGCGGGAGTTTGGCTCCGTGAGCATTCTGCAGAAGGCGCTTATTGCGGCGCTTCGGATGGGGGAAGAGTGAGCGGACGCGGACGCGCAGGAAACCCTCGGCGCGCGGCGCTGACATAGCCCCATCGGGGGAAGCCGCGGGGAATGAATACGAGTTGCTGGCCGAGTCGAGACACCAGTGCCTATCCGGCGGGAAGTCTTAATCCGTGCTTTGCAAGGATAGAATGGTCTAGAAAACGCATTGCGAGAGTCATTGACCGTGGTAGGCATGGTTCGCGTTGCCACGCCATTGCAAAGGCCATAGGTTCGCTCCGGGGGGGCGAAGATTCGGCATCACATGGGCGAGGACTGGCGCAATATCCTGATCCAGCGCGACAGCGAGATGGCGCAGCTGCAACAGTGTTGGTGGCGCGCTAAAGCGGGCGAGCCCATGGTAGCAGCAATCGTCGCCGAGAGCGGCTTCGGAAAGACACGGCTTTGCCAGGAGTTTTTCGGTTGGCTCAGTACGCACGAGGACGGTGCCGAGCCCCTCGGCTACTGGCCGGATCGGCTGGGGGCGGATGAAGACAATCTCCGCGTCAATCCGGATTCCGGCGGCGGCTCACAATCTGAGGAGCCCATGCCTTTTCTCTGGTGGGGTATGCGTCTCACGGATCCTGGGCAACGCAATCAACAGTTCGGCACCGCCCTTCGCGAGGCGAAAAACGTTCTGGCGGAGCATCTGTACCGCTACGCGGCACGGGAGCAGCGCGTCGCACTGGAGGGAAAGCGCGGCAGCGCCCAAAAGAAACTGGCGCTCGATCTTGGTGTAGAAGCTGTTGGCAATCTAGCATCGTTCGGGCTCTTGGGGGCGCTCAAGTCGATAGCTGAGTATCGGCAGGACGTCGAAACGATTGATCACCAACTTGGGGCAATCGTGCAGGCCATGCCTGAGGCAACCGAAACCAATCTTGTCGACACCATTGTTCTGGATCTCGGACGGGTTTGTTCCAATCCGCCGGAAAATCTGGCGCCGGTACCAATCGTCATCATGATCGATGACGCTCAGTGGTGCGATCGCGATGCCATGGTCGGCGAGCTGCTTGACCGGATTCTCGTTGTGAGCGCCGCGGAGCAATGGCCGCTGCTTATCCTGCTTACGTGTTGGGAGCGGGAATGGCGCGGCGAGGGGCATTTTGGCCTTGGTGGCCATCTGCGGGCTTTGGGTGCGGAGCCGGTGCCGATCGAGATCAAGCCGCTCGAACTTAAGCCTGTAATTCAATCGGCACTGCCTGGACTAACGAACGAACAATATGACGCAATCACCGCGAAGACAGACGGCAACCCGAGCTATCTTGCCATTCTGATAAATACGTTGCTGGCCCGGCCGCGCCTCTTCGCCGGGCGAGATACTGGCGCGCATCTATCGGAGGAAGGCGAGACTTTCTTGCTGGAGCAGGGCCTCGACGACATCGTCCTGACCCGTTTTCTCGATTCTCCGGCCGAGGTTCAACTCGTGCTTGGCGCGGCTAGCCTCCAAGGTATGACTTTCTCGCCGTCGCTCGCCCTGCGAACATGCGCCCATTTCGGTAGAAACACCCACTTCGCCCATTTCGTACGCGCCGAGGACCCCTATGCGTTCGTCAAACTTTCGAGCCGTCGAGCGGGGGAGTTCCGCCAACGCAATCTTTGGAAGGTGGCGCGGTCACGCTTGACGGACTTGGTCGATCAAGAGGAAGCCGACCGTGCATATCAGAGTGCTCTGATCGAGGGGGGCGCGGAGGACGATGAGCAAAGTGACGAGATTCTCGCGCAGGAGATCGACAGCCCCGATATCGCGCGCCGCGCTGCCGCGCTGAACGCCCTGGCGCGCATAGCGAGTCGCGCCGCGGCAGATCAGGAGCATGCAAACGCACTCAAGGCTGCGTCGATTTGGCTAGATCGGGCGTTGGCGGATCGTGGCGAGGCGCTCTATGTCTCCGACCTTGAATATCTCGACAGAATACTGTCGCTGAGTCACCGACAAGGCGACTTCAAACAACTTATTCAAGTCTATTTCGACGCACTAATGGCCGACGTCTTCCCCAATGGCGTGGCCGACGCCACGAGTGCCGGCATTGATGCCCTGGACCTTCTGACGAGCGTCTGCGCCGTCATGGCGAGCGGGATTGCAGGCCACGACACGACCGTCAGAAGGCGCGCAGCTGAAGCCTATGTCGGCGCCGCCAAGATCGCACTATCTAGGATCGATGAGACCTCGGCCGGGCGCCTATGGCCGCGTACTTTGCGGGTTGCATTGCAACGCCAATCGGACCTCACCGACGATCCGGCAGAAAGTCTGCCGCTAGTCCTCCATCAGCTCGAGCTTGCGCGGGAGATCGCCCTAGGCCAACCGGCTACCGAGTCGACCCCGGATCTCTTCAACACGCTTGTCCGACTTGCGACCGCCCGGAAGAAACTCGGGGAGTTCGATCTGGCGGAGCAAGCCATGAAGGAGGGCGTCGCGCTTTGGGAAAGACTGGCCGAAACGAATCCATCACACCAAGCATTTTTCCGATCCGCACTCGCTATCAAGACCTTTATTACCCTGCTCCGCCAGCCTCCTTATGATGAGGCCACTCGGTCAATCGCACGGCTAGGACTGGGGTACGCAATCAAGGCGTTCAACCTCGGCCGCGACAATCATGAGCTGCCAGCATGCATTTTCACGCTGCTCTACATCGCAGGCAAGAACAGCCGCAAGGACAGTGAGTTGAAAGCGTTCGCGCGCGCTGCTGAAGCGCATCTTCAGCGCTGGTTAGTCGAGATTGAAGGCCGGGACGTGCTGCAAGTCGAGCGATCTCTGATTGTAAGTCTAGCCGAGCTTCTCGGACTGGTCTGGTCGGTGCTAAGCGATTATCCCAAGGAAGTTCAATCACGAATTCAACTAGTCAAGCTTATTGAACGTCTCGACAGTCCGACAGAAAATAGTCGCTCGGCGTGGAGCATCAATTTTCAATATGCGCTACTCACGAAAAGTTCATTCAGGCGTTTGCGAATTTACTCGGCTTTCAAATACTGGAGGCTGACCCAGAAGTGGGCCAAAGTCATATTTGAAATACTGCAGCAGCACGGCTATTCTATAATGGACATATTGCGCTGTATTCGGGCCAACACCGTTCCAAGTCTTAGTCGGATGGCAGATGCCGGGCACGAGGAAACCTAGAGTCGCGCAAGGCCGAGTGGCGCTGACCTTGCGCGGGACGGGCGTGAATTCGGGCGGCGCGCCCGAGGGGACTGGGCGGTGGATCGCGGTCCTGACGGTCATGTTCGCTCCTGTTCGAAAAGAGCGAACAGAAGCAGAACGAATCCTACATTTCAATGCCCACGCCGCCGCCACCCGGCCCAAACCGGGAGGCGGCGGCGCTTTGGGTCCCGAGCAAATCCGGGGACGCTGAGAGCCGTCACGAACTGAATTCGTGACGTCAGTCCTGTCGACCTTCAGGTCGCAGGCTGGCCGGCCTTCGCGCTCTCTTGCCCAGCGGGCCCGCTGGGCGCGGGCGCTCCGGCGCTAGCGGTAGCGCCGGTAGCGGACGATGCGGCAGATGCGCTGGCGATGGCCGTAGCGCCAGACCCACCGGCAGACGCGGCGGTTGTACCAGCCGTAATGGCGGCCGCGATTGTGGCGCCAGCCATAATGGCGGCCGCGATTGCCGCGATAGTGGCGGCGGCGGTCGTCGTCGCGGCGATAGTCGCCGCGCTGGTCCGTGGCGGCGGCGGCGCTGGTGCTGGTGCCGGCGGCGACGGGCGCGCTCGCCACGCTCATCGTCCCGAAAGCGATCGCGGCGGCGATGGCTAGCTTGATCAGTTTCATCTCATTCTCCCTGACACGACCCCTGTCCGGAGGCTCAACGACCGACGGGGCCGACGGGTCCGCGCGCCGGGCGGGAGCCGTCACGAACTGAATTCGTGACGTCAGTCCTGTCGACCTGTAGGCCGCAGGCTGGCCGGCCCTCGCGCTCTCTTGCGTAGCGGCGGCGTCGCTGCGCGTCGGCGCCGCTACGCGCGGGCGCTTCGGCTTGCCATTTGCTTTTGCGGCCCAAAGCGCCCATGCCTCCTTCGACCGCGCCCGGGACCGGCTCCCGGCGCTCCCCGGCAAAGGAATCCGAAGATGAGCACGCCCGAAGATTATCAGGCGAAGGCCGCCGAGACGCTCGTCCAGCTCGCCGCCGCGACCAGCGAGGCGGAGCGGGTGCGGCTGAGGCGCGCGCACGGCGTCTATCTCAAGCTCTCCACCCATGGCGCCGAGGCGGCGGCGCGCGCCGCGATGCGCCCGCCGGGCCGGATCGCCCCCGAAAAGCCGAGCGCGGCCTCCTCGCCCAAGTTGCAGGGCTGGTCGATCGGCTAGCGCTCCGCCGCGGCCCGTCCTCACCTGCCCGAATGACCGACGATCCCGGCTATCGCTCCGGCGGGACGCGCGGCGGCCGCTGCGGCTGCGCGGCGGCGGCGATCAGCGTGCTGCTCACGAGCGCGCCCTTCATCCTCGGCGCGATCTTCGGTGATTGCGCCAGCGAAGAGGATTGCCGCATTGCCGGCCGCGATTGGGTTCTGCCCGCCCAACTCGCCGCGCTGACGGCTCTTGGCGCGCTGCTCGGCTTCAGCGTGCGCTCCTCGGTCAACTGGCTGGCGCTGCGGCGGCGCGATCCGCGCGAGGCCGGGCCGCCGCCGCTCTGTTCGCTCGCCGGGATGCTGGCGCTGGGGGGCGCCGTTTTGTGGGTGGTGGTGGACTTCTGGGTGCTCATGCGCTGGTGAGGGGGCGGGGCGCGCCGGCGCCCTTAGGTTCGGCGCGCTCTAAGCAGCCAGATCCACAAAGGAACGGTCGCCATCCCCGCAGGCGCGGCAAGCGGCGCGGCGAACGCGACGATGAAGGCGGTGACGGCGCCGAGCAGGACGGCGAGGCTGCGCCGGGGGACGGCGGCCGCCGCCTCGGGAGTCACGCCTTCGCCGAGCATGCGGGGGCCGGTAGCGATGCTGTTGACCTTGAGGTTGAGCAAGGCGGTCAGCACGATCCAGCTCCAGTAAAAGACCGCGGGGACGCGCATGTCGTAATTGACGCTCGAGAAGGCGGTGACGAAGGGCACGAAGGCGATCGCGCCGAGCAAGGCCAGGTTCCAGAGGAGGATGCCATTATGGTAGCGGCCCGCCAGCGTGAAGGCGCGGTGGTGGCCGGACCAGAAAAAGCCGATCACGACGAAGCTGATCGCGAAGCCGACGAAATTGGGGATGAGGCGGGCGAGCGCCGCGAGATGCTCGCTCGTGCCGGCGCCGCGCTCGAGATGCGGCGGGTGGATCTCGATGACCAGCAAGGTGATCGCGATCGCGAACACCGCGTCGGAGAAGAAGACCAGCCGCTCCAGCGCATGGTCGCTCTTGCCTGATGCCATCTTCCGCCCCCTTTGCCCTTGCCGCGAAGACTATCCGCCCCGCCGGCATTGGCAAGCTCAACCGTCGAGGCGGTAGCGCAGGAAGATGCAGTCCCCGGCGATCGGGCGCGCCTCGACGAGCGCGAGCGCGGCGCGGCGCGCCATCGGCCGGAAGAAGGGGATGCCGCCGCCGAGCAGCAGCGGATGGAGGTTGAGCCCGATCTCGTCGACCACGCCGCCCTCGATCAGCGCGCTGGCGAGCTCGCCGCCGCCCATCACCATGATGTCGCCGCCCTCCTCGCTCTTGAGCGCGCGGACGAAGGCTGCGGGGTCGCTTTTGACCAGCTCCGCGCCCGCCGGCGCCTCGGCCATGCCGCGCGAGAAGATATAGGTGCGGATCGTCGATTCGCCGGCATCGCCGCCGCTCCTGGCCGCGAACTCATAGGTCTTGCGGCCCATCAGCAAGGTGTCGACGCCCTGCCAGCTCGCACCGCCGATCGCGGCTGCGTCGTCGGACCAAAGCAGCCAGTCCATCGCCTCGCCGGGCCCGGCGAGATAGAGGTCGAGGCTGACCGCGGCGCTCCAGGTCACCTTGCGCATCGGCGCGTTCCTCCGCTTTCAATTCAGGTCGATCACGATCTCGCATTTGAGGCTGTTGGCGATGAAGCAGCGGTCGTGGGCTTCGTGGTGCAGCCTGTCGAGCGCGGCGGCGGCGGGCGCGGCGCCGGCGAAGACGATTCGGGGGCGAAGCGTGATTCGGGTGATCGCCAGCCTGCCCGGCCCGACGCGGCCGAGCTCGGCTTCGGCTTTGTCGGCATAGGAAGCGACCTCGAGGCCCTCGGCCTGCGCGAGGCTGAGGAACCAGAGCATGTGGCAGGCCGCCGCGGAGGCCGCCAGCGCCTCCTCCGGATCGACGCCGGCGGGATCCGACATCGGTTCGGGCACCACGAAGGGCGAGGAGGAGCCGACCAGGGTCGCGCCGCCGTCGAAGCGTATCTCGTGGCGGCGGCTGTAGCTGTTGTCGGCGAAGCCGCCGGCGCAGGTCCAGACGAGCTCGGCGCTGTGGCGGGTCACTTGGTCTTGGCGAACAGGCCGCTCGACTCCCCGCCGCTCGTCTTGGCGCTCTTGGCGGGCGAGAAGGAGACCGGCGTGGCGATCAGAGACGGCTCGGCCGCATCGTCGAGACCCAGGGCGGCGCGCCGTGCGAGCCGGCCTTCGAGCTGGGCGCCCGCGTCGATCGAGATCGTCTCGTAGGCGACGTCGCCCATGATCCTGGCGCTCGCCTCGACGAACAGGGTGCGCACCGAGACAATGCCCTCGACCGTGCCGGCGATCCGCGCCTCGTCGGCATGGATGTTGCCTGCGATCACCCCGGCCTGACCCTGGACGAGCTGGGCGCAGCGGACGTTGCCGTCGATGCGGCCGTCGACATGGAGCTGCCCGTCGGTGGCGAGATCGCCGCTGATCAGCACTTCGGGGCCGATGAAGGAAAGGCCGGGCGGGCCGGCGCGGCTCGCCTTGGGCAGGGTGACGGCGGCGGTCTTGTCGCGTGAGAACATAAAAGCGGCGCCTCCCGCGCCTGGGAGGATTGTGGCGGAGAGGCCGGGGGAGTCAAGCCGGTGCCACCTGTGGCTGCCGCGCTGGCCAGGCAGTTCGGCGATGATCTGGCCCCACGGCGGCGATGCGCGTCGGGTGGAACCGCGCCGTGCGCTAGAGCCCGACGGCGACCGCGAAGGCGGGCGCGAGTGCCCCGACCACCAGATCGGGGTGGCCCTTGCCCTCCTGTAAGCGCACAGGCTGCGGCCGGAGCCGAGGTCGACGGTCTGTTCTTGAAGCATGGCAAGTCAACGGGCCAAGGCCTGCAAGGCTCCCCTCGGCCGCCCTTTTCGGCAGCGTGCCTGGCCCGGCGCGCGGGTCGGCTCGCCGGAGACCCTATCCCCATCCTGCCTCAACGAGTTCGCCGGTGATGTCACGAACCGCGGGATCGGTCCGGCTTCGATCCTTAGCCGACGTTCCCGCCGCCAGTCGTGGCGGGGCAATCGCTCATGACGGCGCCGCGCTCCAGGGCCGACCCATCTTCGAGCGTATCGACGCGAATACCGCCGCCATTCAGCGTGGTCAGGAAGTTGCGTCCGTCACTGCAAAATCCTTCCATGATTTCGCGCGTCAGCTCCGCATTGCTCTTGCGCTGCCGCCAGCCTCGGCCGCCATCCGCGGTGAACACAAGCAGGCTGCCTTCGGCGCGCGCCGCCACCAACCTAAAGCCGTCGAAGCCTTGCGGAAGGCCCCTTTGAAGGTGGGCGGCGAATCCGGCGACCGATTGCTCAGGTGCCTGCGCCGCCTGCGGTTGCGAACCGAGCAGCAGCGCTGCTATCAATCCGGCCAACCAGAACACCATCGCCCCCCGCCTCTGGACCGCCGTGAATATCGCCGAGTCCTGGCGCTAGTCCACACCTAATTGGCCCACTCACGCCCAGGCCAGGGCGAAGTGGAGGCCGAGCTTCGCGGCCCGTATAAATCGCGAGTCGCTTGGCAGCTAAGTATCTGCTATCGCGCAGAAATGATGACAGCAATCGAATGCCTTGCCCGCGCCACGGACATAGACGAGCGTGCCTCCCAATGTGATGGCGCGCCCCGTGGTTCATACATTCGCGTCGCCTCGGGTTGGCGCAGGGCCGCGTTGATGGCGCAGTACCAGGACGAATGGCTCGCGCTCAACGAAGCGCCCGCCTGAACTTCAAGCCCACGCGGCGCCGTCACCCGGGTTCCGTAATGAGTGTGCCGCACCCGCCGGATTCGCAGGGTCCGGCCCTGCCTCCTGCAACCGCGAGCCGGATCCCGGGTTTACTTGGCTCCATGACGAACACGATACCCGCGCAGGAGCAAGAGGACTCGACGCCCAGCGTCGACGGGGACGCGGTGCGCGCCCTGGTCATCTGCCTGCAGTTGAGTTTCACCGCCGAGAATCATGACAGCCTAAGTGACGAGATCACGCGGCTGCTGCTTCATCTCTCCCAGGACCGAGCTGAGCCTCAGCCTTCCCTCGACGGGCAGGTGAATCCGCCGAGCCTCATGACCGATTTCGACCCATAGCGGACGTTCGGGTGGCTAGGCTGGAGCCGCACTTGCGATGGCTCGGTACTCGATGTCCCCTGCTTCTCCCAATGTCTGGAATTCCAGTCGCTTTGCCGAGCCCCGAGCGTTCGTGACGATGCCGCTCACGATTCCGACAACCGGCGTCCTTCATTGACAAGGGCCCCAACCGGGCATTTGATGATGCAACCAGTTACCGAAAGGGGGTTTCGACGTGGCAGCGACATTCAGGGCGGTCATCCCGTTTCCGGCGGCGCTCCTTGCGTTCGCCGCCCTTGGATCGTGCGGGGGAGATGGGGGCTCCAATGCCGGAAGCGGTGCCAAAAGCGGGCCCGGCGCGCCCACCGCCCAGGCAAGCCGGCTGTTCCCGGACAATTTCAAGGGCGTGTGCTCTGGCGCCTCGGTCTCGGCGGCAACGGCCTATGACCGGGCAGCAACAGCCCACAAGGCCCTGTATTTCGCAACTCACAGAGATGATTTCACCGACCGGTCGAGCTCGCTGCCGGATGACTGGACCGTACGATTCTCCCCCAATAGCGACGCGTTCAGGGCCATCGATCTTGTCGTCTGCGCCAGGCGCACTGCCGCACGCCAGGTGAAAATCTGCGACGAGTATCAGAACGACGGCAGAGCAACCCAGAACAGCGTCCGCTGGCATACCGCGACCTACGAGCTCTCGGTCAGGGAGGCCCGGACAGGAAGGAAGCTGGCGGAGACGACCGTCGAGGCGACCAATTCCGATTGTCCGATGTTTATGAGTTTTCGCAGCGACTCGGAAACGGTTGACGCTTACGCATCGCTGTCCGATTCCGCCGTGGCCGATTTCCTGAGGCCGCACATCACCCGCTAGCCGGCGTTTCGCTTCGTCCACACTGGCGAATCCAGGGAGCGGCGCGAGCAATGCCCGCTTTCCGTACGGCGGGTTGCGCGCGGAATGCTCGGAAAGCGGACGCTGGACCCGCGAGGATGGCCGCGACCGAGGTGGTCGCGGCCGCACCCATTCAGTTCTGCTGGTCGGGCTTAACGGATTCGCCGCCCTGATCCTGGCCCTGATCGGGCTTGCCGCCGTCCTGCTGTTCCTGCGGCTTGTCGAATTCCGGCTTGCCGCCATCGTCCTGACCCTGTTGGCCGCCCGTGTTCTGGCCTTTGTCAAAGTCACCCATGATCTTATCCTCTCCGTTACGCTCGGCGGCAAAATAACCGCGCTCGCTGCACTCAAAACCCGCGCGCGGCATAAAGCGTTCCGCGCACTGAACCGGACGGCGCAACGGGGGATGGGGGACATGCGGGGAAGCACGTCGGCTTTCGGTGTCCGGCTCACAATGGTGCCGCCGGCGGGTTCGATCAGACGTGCGCGATCGAAGCTAGTAACCCTCCGACGGCCAGGAGGGGGCGAGGCCATCGGAGGGGATACTGACCCCGGCGCCCCACCTCGTAAGCGGCGACCGGACGGGCAATATCGTAACAAAGCGCCGAAGCTCGGGTTCCGTTCGGGCCCGGTGGCGCCGCCCCTGACGATCGGCCCAAATCCAATTTTCCACCCATTGCGGACGCTGGGAACCCCAGCATTCGAATGCTGTAGCGCCACAATATCCGCTTTCCACCGGAAGCGGACGAACGGGAGCCCTGCCGCAGGCCCACGCCCGCTACGCCGCGATCGCGCAAAAATAATGGGGGCCGACATCGCTGCCGGCCCCCACTGTCCCGTCACGTTCCGCCTTGCCGAAGCAAGGCCTCCCGCGCCGGGCGGTTTCGAGGGGCGGAGACCAGGGTCGAAGTCCCGAAGGACCAAGCCCCGAAAGGCCAAGCCCCAAAGAACCAAACCAAGGTCCCGCTTCCTCCGGGGTCCATCCAGGGCCGAAGCCCCTTCCAGTTTCCCCGCGGGCTCCCCGTCAGGGCCGAAGCCCTGGCGGTTCGCCTTTGGCGAAGTCGAAGCCGAAGCTTCTCTTCCCGCCGTGGCGGGCACGTCCGGCCGAAGCCTTCGGTTCCGCGTCGGGCGGGATCCAGGACCGAAGCCCCGGTTCCGCCTGGCAAGTCCATGAGCCGAAGCTCTGGGTCATTGCCGGGGTTCGCAGCTCCCGGGCCGAAGCCCGGTCCTGCCCGGCCCCGCTCGAAGCCGAAGCTTCTCCAGGGACCGGTGGCAGCGCGCGGACCGAAGTCCCGCTTTCTGCCGGGCTGGTCCTGAACCCGAAGGTCCGGTGTCCTGCCTGTCCGGTTCCGCCGGTCCGAGGACCTTTGGTTCCGATGGGCGCTTTACGAAGCATGCCGCTTTCGCATTCGCTAAGGGCAAGCCCGCAGCTTCCGCCTGGCGGCGGCTTCGTCAGCCGCCCTGCCTTCCGCTCCGATCCGCGCGCCGGCCCGAAGGCCTGCGGCCGATCTCGGCCTGGGCTGTGGCTGGGAAGGCGACCCTCCGTTGCCGGAAGATTGTCTCGGCCACATCCGAAAGCTGTCACGAAAAAAGAGGCATTCCAAGCGGATTCAGCCTGTGGATAATGAGGATAACGTGCATAACTTCGCGGCTGCCAGGTCCGGCCGATAACGGGGCAAGGGCGCGGGCCGGCCCAGGCGCAAGCACCGCTTGCCCCGGGCGCGCGGCCCGCATAAAGGAGGCGCCAAACCGGAGCGCGACGCTCCCACAAGAGGGCCAAAGCGGGATGGACGGGCGGTTCAACACGATTGCGGGATGGGTGCTGGGCGCGGGCATCGTCTTCCTCGGCGCGAACCTCGTCGTCCACGAACTCTTCGGCAGCGAGCGGCCCGAGAAAATGGGCTTCCCGATCAACGGCGTCGAGGAGGAAAACCATGCCGGCGAGGCCGAGCGGCCGATCGCCTTCTACCTGCAGACCGCCGATGCCGCGCGCGGCGAGCGCGCGTTCGGCGCCTGCGCCGGGTGCCACACGGTCAACCAGGGCGGCGCCAACGGGAACGGCCCGAACCTGTGGGGCGTGATGGGCAGCAATGTCGCCCACCGCGCCGACTTCAATTATAGCGACTCGCTCCGGAACAAGGGCGGGCGCTGGGACTGGGACACGATGAGCCAGTGGCTGCTGCTGCCGGCCGATTTCGCGCCGGGCACGCGGATGACCTACGGCGGCATGGCCAGCCCGCAGCAGCGCGCCGACGTCCTGCTCTACCTCAACACCAGGGTCGGCGGCACGCTGACCGTGCCGCCGCCGCCCGCGGCCGAGCCGGCGGCCGGCAACGCGACCGCGGGCAACGAAGCCGGCGCCAATGCGAGCGCAGGCAATGCAAGCGCCGGCAATGCCGCCGCGCCCGCCGCCAACGCCGCCGCCCCGGCGGCCGCTCCGGCACCCGCCGGGCACTGAGCTAGCCCTCTCCCGCTTGGGGAGAGGGAGGGGCCCGCCGCGAGCGGCGGGAGGGTGAGGGAAGCGTCGTCGTCGCCTAATCCTCCCGCGCTGTCACCCTCATCCAGCTTCGCCTAAGCTCGCCTTCGGCTCACTAAGGCTTCGTATCCTTCTCCCCTCAAGGGAGAAGGGGTTCACGGCGCGCAATCCGGGTCGTCCCCCGTCCCGGCATAATGGCCGCAGACATAGTCCCAGGCTTCCTCGGCGGTCTCGCAATAGGTGAACAGCTTGAGGTCGTCGTGCGATATCACGCCTTCCTCGGCGAGCGCCTCGAAACTGACCACCCGCTCCCAGAATTCCCGGCCGAAGAAGACGATCGGGATCGGCTTGACCTTGCCGGTCTGGATCAGGGTCAGCAATTCGAACGATTCGTCGAACGTGCCGAAGCCGCCCGGGAACACCGCGACGGCGCGGGCGCGCAGCAGGAAGTGCATTTTCCTCAGCGCGAAATAGTGGAACTGGAAGGAGAGCGAGGGAGTGACATAGGGATTGGGCATCTGCTCGTGCGGCAGCACGATGTTGAGGCCGATCGATTCCCTGCCCTCGTCCTGCGCGCCGCGATTGGCCGCCTCCATGATCGAGGGGCCGCCCCCTGAGCAGACCACGAAATGGCGCTGCCCGTCCGCGCCGGGCTCGGTGCGGCTGGCGAGGCGGGCGAGCTGGCGGGACACGTCGTAATATTTGCTGGTGGCCTTGAGCCGCTCGGCGGTGCGGCGCTGGCTGTCGGTGCCGGCGGCGGCGATCAGCGCGTCCGCCTTGTCGGGCTCCGGGATCCGGGCCGAGCCGTAGAAGACGAAGGTCGAGGCGATCTTCGCCTCGTCGAGCAGCAGCTCGGGCTTCAGCAATTCGAGCTGGAAGCGGACCGGGCGCAGATCCTCGCGCAGCAGGAAGTCCATGTCCTGGAAGGCCAGCCGATAGGCATTGTCCATGGTCTGCGGGCTGAGCGCGGTCTGCGCGGCGGTCGCGGCTTCGGCGCGGGCCGGCTCGAAGACGCGCTTTGGGGGGACTGGATCGGTCATGGGGGGGCTTTAGAGCGGAATTCCTCCCCCGTCATCCCGGCGGAGGCCGGGATCTCGTGGAGACACGCCGAGACTTCTTGACCTGAGGTCCCGGCCTTCGCCGGGATGACGGTGACATCGCCGCTGGCGCTGTCACCTGCAGTAAGGCCCGCGGCCCATGTCGAAATGAAGATGGTTGTAATGATCGGCATCGGCGTCGGGTGAGATGGTGATGTTGAAGCGGCGGCAGCCGCCCTGATGGACGGCGCGCAGGAAGCGGCGGACGCGCTCGTCCTCGCCGTTCCAGCCCTGCTCGACGGTGATCCGGCGGCCATCGGCGAGGACGAAGCCGGAAACGTCGACGGCATTGGCGAAAGCATGCTCCGAAAGGACCGCGCCGCGCCGGCTGTTGCGGGTGCGGCAGGCATAGGTGCCGAAGGTTTCGATGCGGACGATCCGCGCGCGCAGCCACTGGTCGGCGGCGGGCTGGACCGATTCGCGCGCCCAGCGGGCGAACTGGCGCGCGACCGGGCAGGTCATCGCGCGCAGGCCGGTCGCGGGCACGCCCATGTCGACGAGCTGCACCGCGCCAAGCGCCGAGCAGCCGCCGGCGAAGCGCTGGTCCGGCAGGGCGCGGAAGCGGATGCGCTCGCGGGCCAGGTCGATATGGCATTGCAGGGTGTCGGGGCTGCCGCGGTCGGCGGCGGGCGGCAGCGCCGGGCGCGGCGGCGCGCGCCTCGGGTCGGCGCGCGGGATGCAGGCGGTCAGCGCCGCCAGGGCCAGAAAGGCGATCCCCCACCGCATGGGCGACTGGTCGGCCAGCGGGCGCGCGGCGTCAACGGCCGACGAGTCGAAGCGTGGGCGGGTTGCGGCAGGCGGGTCTTGCCTCTATCCCGGTCGACGGGCCACGCCGTCCCAACGCGGCGCGTGCTCTCTGCGAGGAGAGTCTTTTGATGTCGGTTCCCAAACCGGGCACGCGCCCCGCGCGCCCCTTTTTCTCTTCCGGCCCCTGCGCGAAGCCGCCGGGCTGGGCTCCCGAAAAGCTGGCGATCGGATCGCTCGGCCGCTCGCACCGCTCGAAGCTCGGCAAGGCGCGCCTTGCCCATGCGATCGAATTGACTCGCCATGTCCTGCGCGTGCCCGCCAGCCACCGGATCGGCATCGTCCCCGCCTCCGATACCGGCGCGGTCGAGATGGCGCTGTGGGGCCTGCTCGGGCCGAGGCCGGTGACCCTGCTCGCCTGGGAGAGCTTCGGCGAGGGCTGGGTGACCGACGTGGTCCGGCAGCTGAAGCTCGACGCCACCATCGCGCGCGCCGATTACGGCCGGCTGCCCGATCTCGGCTCGGTCGACATGGCGAGCGATATCGTCTTCACCTGGAACGGCACCACCTCGGGCGTGCGCGTTCCGGACGGCGACTGGATCGCGGCGGACCGCGAGGGCCTCACCATCTGCGATGCGACCTCGGCCGCGTTCGCTCAGGATCTGCCCTGGGACAAGATCGACGTCGCCACCTACTCCTGGCAGAAGGTGCTGGGCGGCGAGGGCGGCCACGGCATGCTGATCCTGGGCCCGCGCGCGGTCGAGCGGCTCGAGAGCCACGTTCCGGCCTGGCCGCTCCCCAAGATTTTCCGACTCACCAAGCCTGCCCCGGCGCAGGCCGGGGGGGGCGCGCTGATCGAGGGCGTCTTCAAGGGCGAGACGATCAACACGCCCTCGATGCTGGCGCTCGAAGATTATATCTGGGCGCTGGAATGGGCCGAGCTGCAGGGAGGGCTCGACGCGCTGTTCGCGCGGGCAAACGCCAATGCGGCGGCCCTCTCCGACTGGGTCGAGCGGACGCCGTGGATCGAACATCTCGCCGTCGATCCGGCGACGCGCAGCAATACCAGCGTCTGCCTGAAGTTCGCCGACGAGGGGCTGGCCGAGGACGATGCCCGCGCGCTGGCGAAGGAGATCGACAGCCGGCTCGAGCTCGAAGGCGCCGCCTACGACATCAACGCCTATCGCGACGCCCCGCCGGGGCTCCGGATCTGGTGCGGCGCCACGGTGGACACGGCGGATATCGAAGCGCTCGGGCCGTGGCTCGACTGGGCCTATGCGGAGGCGCGGTCCGCCTGACTTACTCGTGCTCCTGCGAAAGCAGGAGCCCGGCCTGGGTTCCCGCTTTCGCGGGAACACATTTTTTCTCTAGGAAACAAAATGCCCAAAGTCCTCATCTCCGACCAAATGGACCCCAAGGCGGCGGAGATTTTCCGCGCCGGCGGCGTCGAGGTCGACGAGCGGCCCGGCCTCGACAAGGAGGCGCTGAAGGCGATCATCGGCGATTATGACGGGCTCGCCATCCGCTCGGCGACCAAGGTGACCGCCGACCTGCTCGACGCGGCGCCCAGGCTCAAGGTGATCGGCCGCGCCGGCATCGGAGTCGACAATGTCGACATTCCCGCCGCCAGCGCGCGGGGCGTGGTGGTGATGAACACGCCGTTCGGCAATTCGATCACCACCGCCGAGCATGCCGTCGCCCTGATGTTCGCGCTCGCCCGCGAACTGCCGGCCGCCGATACCTCCACCCAGGCCGGCAAGTGGGAGAAGAACCGGTTCATGGGGGTCGAGCTCACCTCCAAGACGTTGGGCCTGATCGGCTGCGGCAATATCGGCTCGATCGTCGCCGACCGCGCCTTGGGCCTCAGGATGAAGGTGGTCGCCTACGATCCCTTCCTGACGGCGGAGCGGGCGGTCGAACTGGGCGTGGAGAAGGTCGAGCTCGACGCCTTGCTCGCCCGCGCCGACTTCATCACCCTGCACACGCCGCTGACCGACCAGACCCGCAACATCCTCTCCCGCGCCAATCTCGCCAAGACGCGCAGGGGCGTGCGCATCGTCAATTGCGCGCGCGGCGGGCTGATCGACGAGGCTGCTTTGAAGGAGGCGCTCGACAGCGGCCAGGTCGCGGGCGCGGCGCTCGACGTGTTCGTCGAGGAGCCGGCCAGGGCCAATCCGCTGTTCGGAGCGCCCGGGCTGGTGGCGACGCCGCATCTCGGCGCCTCGACCACCGAGGCGCAGGTCAACGTCGCCATCCAGGTCGCCGAGCAGATGTCGGATTTCCTGCTCCGCGGCGGCGTCACCAACGCGCTCAACATGCCCTCGCTGACCGCCGAGGAGGCGCCGCGGCTGAGGCCCTATATGGAGCTGGCCGAGAAGCTCGGCAGCCTGGTCGGTCAGGTCGAGGGGCTCGGCGTCAAGGGCGTCTCGATCGAGGTCGAGGGCGCCGCCGCCGCGCTCAATCCGAAGCCGATCACCGGCGCCGTGCTGGCCGGGCTGATGAAGGCCTATTCGGACAGCGTGAACATGGTCAACGCGCCCTTCCTCGCCAAGGAGCGCGGGCTCGACGTGCGTGAGGTCCGCCACGACCGCGAGGGGGATTATCACACCCTGGTCAGAGTCGCGGTGATGACCCCGGCCGGGCGGCGCTCGGTCGCCGGCACGCTGTTCGGCAATGCGGCGCCGCGCCTCGTCGACATGTTCGGAATCGCGATAGAGGCGGAATTGACCGGCGAAATGGTCTATATCGTCAACGAGGACGTGCCGGGCTTCATCGGGCGGCTCGGTACGACCCTGGGCGCGGCCGGCGTCAATATCGCAACCTTTCACCTGGGGCGGCGCGAGGCGGGCGGCGAGGCAATGGCCCTGCTCTCGGTCGACGGCCATATCGACGCGGAACTGGTCGGGCGGCTCGAGGCTTTACCAGGGGTGAAGAGGGTGCAGCCGCTCAGGTTTTGAAGACGGGGAGGATGAGGATGCGCTTCGCACTGCTCGCACTGGCCGCTTTGCTGCTCGCCGGCAGTCCCGCCACCGCGCAACGCGAGCCGGAATGGCGGATCGCGGTCGAGGTCGACGTCCTGCTCCATCCGTTCCGCTACGAGCCCCGCACGATCCGGCTGACGGCGGGGCAGCCGATCAAGCTGCGCTTCGTCAATAACGGCCGCGCGCATCTGAGCTTCCGCGCGCCCGATTTCTTCGCCGCCGCGCGGGTGCGGCGGAGCGACGCCCAGCGGCTGCGCGGCGGCGGCTTCCGGCTCGCGCCCGGCGAGCGGCGGACGATCGCTCTGGTTCCCGCGGCGGGACGCTATCGCGCGCGCAGCGCCTTTCTGCTGCACAGGCTGCGCGGTATGAGCGCGCTGATCATCGTCGACTGAGCGAGGCCCGGCATGAGCAAGGTGAAGATTCCCAAGAGCGTCGGCGGCGTCAAGGTGCCGAAGAAGGTCCGCAAGCAGGCGAAGAAGGCCCTGAAGCTGACCGAATCCGCCGCGGTGCGCGATCTCGCTCTGGCCGGGCTGACGCTCGCCGCCGAGGCGATGCTCGAGCGTGGCCGGGCCACGACGGCCGCGGGGCGCGGCACCGCCGCAGCCGGTCTCGACGCGCTCGATCTCGGCGAAATCGTCCACGCCGCCGTGGCGGAGGGCGCGCGCCGCTTTCTGCAGGGCTTCGAGGAGGTCGCCGGCGCGGCGGCGAAGACGCCTGTCAAGAAACCCGCCAAGCCGCGCCCGCGGCGCGCCGCTGCCACCCGGAAAGCGCCGGCTAAGGCGCCCTAATCCCCCGGCTCGCGGATGCGGCGCGGATTTTCGGGCCCGCCGCGCAGCTGGCCGCGGATCGCTCCGGCCGGGTACGCGGCATTGTGAACGTTGACGTAGAAATCGTGCGCCCTCAGCGAAAGCTCTTGCGCCAGCCGCTGGTCGACGTTCGCGCAGCCCTGGCTGCGGCCGGCTGAGTCGGGCGTGGTCAAGCGGAGCACGAACGGGACGTTGGGGGCGGTCCCTGCGGCGCCGCGGTGGATATGGGCGCCGGTGGCGGGGTCGATTCCGCGCGCATAGAGGTTCCAGCAGACCTGGCCGGTGGCGGGCAACACGCGCACCTCGACCGTCCCCGAGCCGTCCGGATCGCCGGGCCCCGGGACCTCCTGGATCCCGGTCATCGTCACCGCGAGGGTGGCGCGCTGGTTGCCCGGGCCGGTTGCGCAGCCGGAGAGCAGCAGCAGGGCGGCGCCTAGGCCGATCGTCGAAGCTCGCATCCTCATTCTCCTTGTTCCGAGCCCTCACTCCAGCGCGTCAGCAGCGTATTGGCAATGGCAAAAGGCGGCGGCGCGAGGAAAGGCGCGGTGGAATCGCCGGCCAAGGCGGCCTTCACCCCGGCGCGGTCGCACCAGAAGGCGTCCTCGAGCTCCTTGCTGTCGAGCGTGATCGAGTCCGACTCGGCGCGGCCGACGCAGGCGATCATCAGCGAGCCCGGAAAGGGCCAGGGCTGGCTCGCCACGTAGCGCACGTCCGAAACCGCGACGCCGGCTTCCTCCATCAATTCGCGTGCCACCGCCTCCTCGATCGATTCGCCGGGCTCGACGAAGCCGGCCAGCGCCGAATAGCGTTGCGGCGGATATTGATGCTGGCGGGCGAGCAGCACCCGGCCCTCATGCTCGGCGAGCATGATCACCACCGGGTCGACGCGCGGGAAATGCTCGGCCCCGCATTGCGGGCAGAGGCGGCCCCAGCCGGCGCGGAAGAGCGCGGTGGCGCCGCCGCAAATGCCGCAGAAGAGGTGGCGGTTGTGCCATTCGTTCAACGAACGCGCCGCACCCCAGATGGCGGCGTCCCTGCCGCTCATCAGGGCGAGCAGGCGGAACACGGACCAGGCGCGCTGGCCGAGCGCCGGGGCGCGGATCAGCGGCGCGAACAGGGGCACGCCCTGGTCGAGGCCGAGGAACAGGGTCTCGCCCTCCCCGGCGAGCGGCCCCCAGGCGAGCCGGCCATCCTGGTCGAGCACCGGATCGAGCGTATCGAGCGCCAGCAGCCGGGCATCGCCATTGGCCATCATCACGGCGATGCGCTCGGGGTCGAGGCGGAGGTGATCGGCGCGGTCGAGCCCGGCGCCGGTGAAACCGGGTGGGGTCATTCCCTCACCCTCCCACCGCTTCGCGGCGGGCCCCTCCCTCTCCCCAAGTGGGAGAGGGGTTCAGGGGGGTCGCGGTCCAAATCCCCTCTCCCATTTGGGGAGAGGGGTTGGGGTGAGGGTAAAGCGTCTGCGATGATTGTCATCACCCCGTCGATATTCTGAAGCACGTCGTGATTCCAGAAGCGTATGGTGCGATAACCCAGGGCAGCCATTCTCCGCGCGCGGCGGTCGTCCTTCTCGCGATCCCGGTCATGCTGGCCGCCGTCGACCTCGATGACCAGCTTCGCTTCGACCGACGCGAAGTCCGCAATGGCTCCTCCGAGCCACATCTGCGTGCGGAACTTGACGCCAAGTTGGGAGGCGCGGAGCCGCGACCAAAGCAAGCGTTCGGCATCGGTCATCTCGCGCCGCAGGCGGCGGGCGCGGTCTACCATCTCCTTGCCGGGGCGGATGCCTCATTCCCTCACCCTCCCATTGCTTCGCAATGGGCCCCCCTCTCCCCAATGGGAGAGGGGTTTGCAGCGCACCTTATCTCCCCTCTCCCGTCCCGGGGAGAGGGAGGGGCCCGCCGGGCGCAAGCCCGGTGGGAGGGTGAGGGTCTTTAGCGCGCCGCGCCGAAAATCGCGTCCGCGAAGGCGTCGGTGGCGCGCGTCGCCGCATGCCCCGGCCGGCCGAATTGCCGGAAGATCGCGCCGTGGCTACCCTCGACCGACACCACTTCCGCCTCCGTCCCCGCCGCCCGCAGCGCCGCGCCGAGGCTCTCGGACTGGGCGCCGCTGTCGTCGGGGCGGCTCATGATGTGGAGGATGAGGAAGCGGCCGGCATTGGGCGCGGCGGCGTGCGCGGCCGGCGAGACGCGGCGCTGGAAGGCGGGATCGCCGCCGAAGGCGCGGGCGTACATCCGCCGGACCAAAGGACCGCCACGGCCCATCTGCGCGGGCACGTCATAGCCGGCGCCGTCGAGCAGGACGATTCCGTCGATCGTCGAGACCGGCAGCCTGTGGGCGCGAAGGTAGGATGGGTCGGTGCCGACCAGGGCGGCGAGATGGGCGCCGGCGCTGTGCCCGATCAGCATGATCCGGCGCCGATCCACGCCGAGCCTGTCGGCGTCCGCGACCAGCCGGGCGAGCGCGGCGGCGACGTCGGCGGCCTGCTCGGCGGGCGTCGCCTGGGGGACCAGCCGGTAATTCACCGCGGCGAAGGCATGGCCGCGGCCATGGAAATAAGCGGCCATGTGATGCGCGATCCTTTTGTCGCCGATCATCCAGCCGCCGCCATGGACGAAGAGCACGAGCGGCGCGCCTTCGCGCTCGGCGCGGGTGAAATCGAGCCGCTGGCGCGGCGCCTCGCCATAAGAGAGTTCGACCGTCCCGGCCGGCACGGGCGCCCGTGCCCGCTGGGCCGGAGCGGGCGAGGCCAGGAACAGGGCCATGAACAGCAGGGCCGTGGAACGCATGGGGACACCTTCAGGCCGGGACGATCTCATTGCTAACGTCCGCGCGCGTCTTTTCCTTCGCGCGCCAGTCCGCGCCGCGAGCGGCGAGCTTGGCGAACAAGGTCGGCAGGCCGGCTTCCCCGATGCGCTCGACCGGCCACCATAGACTGTCGTAACGGTCTACGTCCGGCCGCCTGTCCGTCTCGGCGCACATCAAGGTCATTGTCAGCGCGAAATGTGTGAAGACGTGATCGACCGCGCCCGCTTCGCGCCACTCGGCCTGCGCGGGCGGCTCGGTCGGAAGGCCGAGCATACCGCCGAGCAGGCCGCTGGCCGGGCGGCGCACCAGAAGGACGTCGCCGTCATGTTCGAGCCAGTAAGCGTTGCCCTTGCGCCTGGGACGCGCCGCTTTGGGCGCCCTGGCCGGGTAACGCTCCGGGGCACCCTCGCGGAAAGCCGCGCAGCAGCCTTGCAGCGGACAGCGGCCGCAAGCGGGGCCGCGCGGGGTGCAGATGGTGGCGCCCAGATCCATCATCGCCTGCGCGAAATCGCCGGCTTTTTCGTGGGGAGTGATCGCGTCCGCGAGCGCGCGGATGCGGGCCCGGGCCCGGGGGAGCGGCTCCTTCAGCGCGTGCAGGCGCGCGACCACGCGCTCGACATTGCCGTCCACGACGACCGCGCGCCTGCCGAAGGCGATTGCTGCGATGGCGGCGGCGGTATAGGCGCCGATGCCGGGGAGCTTCAGCAGCGCCGCCTCAGTATCTGGAAAGCGGCCTCCATGCTCGTTCGCGACGGAGCGGGCGCAGGCGAGGAGGTTGCGGGCGCGGGCGTAATAGCCGAGCCCCGCCCAGGCGGCCATCACCTCGCCGTCCTGCGCCGCCGCCAGCGCCTGGACGGTCGGCCAGCGCGCGGTGAATTTCTCGAAATAGGGCTTCACCGCGGCGACCGTCGTCTGCTGCAGCATCACCTCCGAAAGCCAGACGCAATAGGGATCGGGGCTCCCCGCTTCGGCCCGCCAGGGCAGCCGGCGCTTATCCACAACATACCAACATAAAAGCGCCTGGGCGGCATCGACGGGCATAGGCCGGCTATGCCATGCTCGCCGGAGCGTGGAAAGCAAAGTGACCAGGTCCGGAGCGAAGGGCGCCACAGGCGCCGTGAAGCCCGCCGCCAAGCCGGCCGCCAAGACGGCGGCGCAGCCCGCGCGCGCCCGGCGCATGCGCGCCATGTCGGACCTGCTGCCGGCGGCCGGAGGCGCGGCCTTCCGCCGCTTCGGCTTCGTCCAGTCCTCGATCGTCAGCCGCTGGCGCGAGATCGTCGGGACGCGCTACGCCGCCGTCTCCTCGCCCGAATCGATCCGCTTCCCGGCGGGGAAGAAGAGCGAGGGCGTGCTGACCCTGATCGTCGAGGGCGCGCATGCGCCGATGATGCAGCATGTCGCTCCGGCCATCCAGGAGCGGGTCAACCATTTCTTCGGCTATCCGGCGGTCGCGCGCATCGCCATCCGGCAAGGCGCGGTTCAGGCGCAGGAGCCGAAGACGCGCCGGGCGCCGCCGTCGCTCAGGCATTTCGGGGCTGGGCTGTCCCCCGGACAGCCCGATGGGGGCCCCGAAATCCCGGCGGAATTGGGGGATTCACTGCGCGAAATCGTCGATCCGGAATTCAAAGCCTGTCTGGAATCGCTTGCGCGCGGCCTTTCCTCCGGTGATGGAGCGCCCAAGGCCCCGGCGATCAAGGTCGTCGGCCGAATTGGTGGAGAGAGGAAGACATGAAAGCATTACTGACGGCAGGCGCGGCGGCGCTCGCTCTGGTCCTGGCCGCGTGCGGCGGCGGCGCCGGCAACAACGCCGGCGGCAGCGCCGGCGGCGGCCTTCCCCCGGGCGCCCCGCTCAAGCAGATCGCGGCGCCCGCCAATGGCGATTGGACGCAGGTCGTCACCGCGACCGAGACCGGCTATCGCATGGGCAATCCGAACGCGCGGGTGAGGGTCGTCGAATATGCCTCGATCACTTGCCCGCATTGTGCCGAATTCTCCCATGGCGCCGGCGCGCTGACCAGCCAATATGTGAAGAGCGGCCAGGTCAGCTTCGAATATCGCCCGCACGCTTTGTTTCCCACCGATCCCGGCATCTTCGCCCTGCTGCACTGCCGGGGGGCGGAGCCCTATTTCCAGCTGGTCGAGCAGCTCTATGCCGACCAGGCGGCCTGGCTCGCGCGCATCCAGCAATATGCGCAGGCGAACGCGGCCGCCCTCGAGGCGATGGGCGCGCCCGAGCGCGCGGCCGCCTTCATCCGCGGCGGCGAGCTCGACCAGTTCTTCCGCCAGCGCGGCATGCCCCAGGCCCAGATCGATTCCTGCGTGGCCGACGCGAACAATCTGCAGCGCATCGCCGACCTGACCCGCCGCGCCAACGAGGAGCATGGGATCAGCAGCACGCCGACTTTCATGATCAACGACGTCAAGCTCGAAAATGTCGGCAGTTGGCAAGCGCTCGAGCCCCAGATCCGCGCGCAGCTCGGAGGCTGAGGTGAAGAGGGCCCGGATCCTCGCCGCCGCTTTGGCCGCCGCCGCGACCCTGGCGCTGCCCGCCGCATCCCCGGCCGCGCAAAGAGGCAGCGCCGCCGCCGCGCGCGACTGGACCCAGGTCGCGGCGCGCACGCCCGAAGGCGGCTATCGCCTCGGCAATCCAAACGCGCAGGTCAAGCTGGTCGAATATCTGTCGCTGACCTGCCCGCATTGCGCCGAATTCGCGCATGAGAGCAGCACCCCCCTGTTCAACCAATATGTGCGCAGCGGCCGGGTCAGCGTCGAATATCGCAATTATTACCTGAACGGCCTCGACGTCGCCGCGGCACTGCTCACCCGTTGCGCGGCGCCGCGCGCCTATTTCAACCTCACCCACGCCTTGCTTGCGTCGCAGGCGACGTGGATGGGCCGGATCCAGAGCCTGACCGAGGCGCAGCGCACCGAGCTCGGCGCCCTGCGGGGGACCCAGGCCGCGCAGCGGCTGGTCGAGGTGATCGGCCTCGACGCGATCGCGGCCCGCCACGGGGTCACAGCGCGGATGCGGCGGACCTGCATCAACCAGGCCAATCTGAACGGGCTCGAGGCGCTGCACGCCGGGGGCCAGCGGCTCGGGGTCGGCGGCACGCCCACCTTCTTCATCAACGGCCGGGCGCTCGACACCAACAGCTGGGCGGGGATCGAGCCGCTGCTGCGCGGCCGTTAAAGGGACTTAAGGGGGCCGGAACGATCAGGTGCGGGTAAAAAGGCTCAAACTTTCCGGCTTCAAGAGCTTCGTCGAGCCCGCCGAGCTGCGCATCGAGGACGGGCTCACCGGCATTGTCGGGCCAAACGGCTGCGGCAAATCAAACGTGCTCGAGGCGATCCGCTGGGTGATGGGCGAATCCTCGCCGAAGTCGATGCGCGGCGCCGGCATGGACGACGTCATCTTCACCGGCACCGCCCTGCGCCCCGCGCGCGATTTCGCCGAGGTGACGATGCTGGTCGAGCGCCAGGCGGGCGACAGCGAAGGCGAGATCCAGGTCGCGCCGATGGGCGAGGTCGAGGTGACTCGGCGGATCGAGCGCGGCGCGGGCTCGGCCTATCGGATCAACGGCCGCGACGTCCGGGCGAAGGACGTCGCCTTGCTCTTCGCCGACGCGGCGACCGGCGCCCATTCGCCCGCCCTGGTCAGCCAGGGCAAGATCAGCGCCGTGATCGCCGCCAAGCCGACCGAGCGGCGGCTGATGCTCGAGGAAGCGGCAGGGATTGCGGGCCTGCACGTCCGCCGCAAGGATGCCGAGCAGAAGCTCCGGGCCACCGAGGCGAACCTGATCCGGCTCGACGAGATCCTCGCCGACATGGAGCTGCGCTCCGGCGCGCTGAGGCGACAGGCGCGCGCCGCCGAGCGCTACCGCAAGCTCTCCGAGCAGATAAAGGTCGCCGAGGCCCGTTTGGTCTTCGCGCGCTGGCGTGAGGCGGCGCAGGCGGCGGAAGCGGCGCGGGCCGAGGCGGAGACTGCGGCGGCCGCGGTCGAGCAGGCAGCCGAGGCGCAGCGCGCCGCGGCTGCCTGGCAGCATCAGGCGGCGGCCGATCTCGCCGCGCGGCGCAAGGCCGCCGAAGCCGCTCGCGAGACCGCCTCGGCGCTCGGCCACAAGCTCGCCGCCTTGCGCGCCGAGCGCGACGGGGTGCGCCGCCACATCGCCGAGCTGGAGGAGCGCCGCCGCACCTTGGCCGCCGACCGCGCGCGCGAGGAGGCGCTGAAGGCCGACGCCGCCGCCGCCACGCTCCGGCTCGAAGAAGAACTGGCGGCGATCGCCGCGCGGCTCGCCGAGGCGGAGAGCCGGCGCGGCACGATCGACGAGCGCACCATCGCCCGGGAGGACGAAGCCCGCGCGGCCGAGACCGCTCTGGGCAGGGCGCGCGCCGTCCAGGCCGCCGAGCAGGCCGAGGCGCGCGTCGCCGGGGCCGCGCTGGAGGCCGCCCGCGCCAGGCATGACCGCGCCGAGGCCGAGGCGGCGCGGATCGCCGCGCAGGCCGCCGAGCTTGGCGGCGATGCCGCTTTGGCGGCGACGCTCGAAGCGGCGCGGACCGGCCGCGCGCAGGCGGAAGCCGCGCTGGAGCAGGCGAGTGCGGGGATCGCCGCCGCCGAGGCGAGGCGCCAGCGCGCCGCCGCGGAGCGCGACCGTGCCGAGAGCGAGGGCGCCTCGGCCCGCGCTGCTCTGGCCGCGCTCCAGTCCGAGGCCCGGGCGCTGTTGAAGGCGGTCGAGACGTCGGGCGGCGACCGCGCGATCAACCATATCAGCGCCGCGCCCGGCTATGAGCGCGCGCTCGCCGCCGCGCTTGGCGAGGATCTCGATGCCGCTTTGGACGGCGAGGGCCCGCGCCGCTGGACGGGCGCCGCGCCTTTGCCCGGCGACCCCGATCTTCCCGCCGGAACGTCGGCGCTCGCCGGCCATGTCGAGGCGCCGGCCGCCTTGCTTCGCCGCCTGAAGCAGATCGCAGTCGCCGAGACGGATGACGGCGCCGAACTCGCCGTCGGCCAGCGGCTGGTGACGTTGGACGGGCGCCTCAGGCGCTGGGACGGCTATGTCGCGACCGGCATGGGCGCGGCCGCGGCCGAGCGGCTGATCCGGGTCAACAGGCTCGCCGAGATCGAGACCGCCATGCCCGCCGCCGCGGCGACGGTCGAGGCCGCCGAGGGCACCACCGCCGGGGCGCTCGCCGAGATGAAAGAGGCCCGCGACGCCGCCGATGCCGGCCGCCGCGCCGAGGCGGAGGCAAGCGCCGCGATCCGCGAGGCTGGCCGCGCCGAGGACCAGGCCGGGGTCGAGCTGGAGCGGCTCGAGCTGCGCCGCCAGGGCCTCGCCGAGCGCGCCGCTCTCGCCGAAGCCGATCTCGCCGATGCGAAAAAGGCGCTGGCCGAAGCCGAAAGCGGCGCCGCCTTGCTGCCCGACGCGGCGGCGACGGAGGCCGAGGTCGCCGGCCTGCGCGCCGACGCCGAGAAGGCCCAGGCCGCTTTGGCCGAGGTCCGCGCCGAAGCCGCGACCCATGCGCGCGCGGTCGGCGCCGACCGCCAGCGCGCCGAAGCCGCGCGCAAGGAGCAGGAGGATTGGCGCGCCCGCGCCGCCGAGGCCGAGACCCGCCACGCCGAGTTCGGCCGCCGCACCGCCGACGCGGAAGGAGAGGCGCAAAAGCTCGCCGAGGCGCCCGAGACGCTCGACGCGCGGATCGAGGCGCTGAGCGGGGACTCGACCGCCGCCGCGCAAGCCGCAGAGGCCGCCGCCGCTCATGAGCGCGCCGGAGAGGAGGCGCTTCGCGACGCCGAGGGGAAGCTCGCGCAGGCCGGCGAGGCCCAGGCCTCGGCACGCGAGGCCCGAGCCGGCGCCGCCGCCCGCGCCGAGGCGCAGGACAGCCGCCGCGTCGAGATGGCGCGCATTTCGGGCGAGAAGTTCGAATGCCCGCCTCCTCTGCTGCCCGAGAAGATCGGCTTCAGCGAGGAGGCGATCGAGGCGGTGGCGATCGAATCCTCGCGGCTCGAACGGCAGATGCAGGATCGCGAGCGGATCGGCCCGGTCAACCTGGTCGCCGAATCCGAGCTGAGCGAACTCGACGAAAGCCGCCTCGCCAGCCAGGCCGAGCGCGAGGAGCTGGGCGTCGCCATCCACCGCCTGCGCGGTTCGATCGGCAGTTTGAACCGCGAGGGCCGCGTCCGCCTGCTCGCCGCCTTCCAGGAGGTCGACCGCCATTTCCGCAGCCTCTTCACCACCCTGTTCGAAGGCGGTGCCGCCCATCTCGAACTGGTCGAATCGGACGATCCGCTGGAGGCGGGCCTCGAGATCATGGCGCAGCCGCCCGGCAAGCGCCTTTCCGCGCTCACCCTGCTCTCGGGCGGAGAGCAGGCGCTAACCGCGATCGCACTTATCTTCGCCCTGTTCCTCACCAATCCGGCACCGATCTGCGTCCTCGACGAAGTCGACGCGCCGCTGGACGATGCCAATATCGAGCGCTTCTGCGGCCTCCTCGACCGGATGACCGGCGAGACCGACACGCGCTACCTGATCGTCACCCACAATGCGGTGACGATGAGCCGCATGCACCGGCTGTTCGGAGTGACGATGGTGGAGAAGGGGGTGTCGCGGCTGGTCAGCGTGGATCTGGGCGGCGCGGAAAGCTTGCTGGCGGCGGAGTGAGAAGACTCTCACCCTCCCACCGCTTCGCGGCGGGCCCCTCCCTCTCCCCGAAACGGGAGAGGGAAGGCGGGATGCAACCCTCCAAAACCCCTCTCCCATTTGGGGAGAGGGAGGGGCCCGCGCGGCGCAGCCGCGTGGGAGGGTGAGGGCATGGAGCCAATCACCATCGCCTTCCTCGTCTACCCCGGGGTCACCCAGCTCGATTTCGCCGGGCCCGCCCAATTCCTGTCGCTGCTCGGCAACGCCAGGGTCGATTATGTCTGGAAGACCCGCGATCCCGTCCCCACCGACGCCGGCTTCTCGATCCTGCCGACCGCGACCTTCGCCGAGGTCACGGGGACCGACCTCCTCTGCGTCCCCGGGGGAATCGCCTGCATCGAGGTGATGGAAGACGACGAAGCGCTCGCCTGGGTGGCCCGCGCCGGCGCTGGCGCCCAGTGGGTGACCAGCGTCTGCACCGGCTCGCTGATCCTCGGCGCCGCCGGACTGCTCAAGGGCTACCGCGCCGCCTGCCATTGGGCCTGGCGCGAGCATCTCGCTCTGTTCGGCGCCGAGCCGGTGCCTGAGCGGGTCGTCTTCGACCGCAACCGCGTCACCGGCGGCGGCGTCACCGCCGGCATCGATTTCGCCCTCGCTCTGACCGCGGCGATCCGGGGCGAGTCCCATGCGCGGCTGATCCAGCTCGCCCTCGAATACGACCCGGCCCCGCCGTTCGATTCGGGCAGCCCCGAGCGCGCCGGCGCCGATCTCCTCGCCTTCTACCGCAAGCGGATGGAGACGATGGCGCCGGGCCGCCCGGAGCGCATCCGCGCCGCCGCCGAAAGGCTGATGCCGCCGGCCTGATCCACGCTATGACGGCCGCCATGCGCGCTTTGTTCGCCTTTGCCGCCGCCCTGCTGCTCGCCGGCTGCTGGGAGGGCGAATCGCTCCACAGCGCAGCCGATGCCCGCCCCGCCATCGAGCCCGGCCTCTATCGCACCGTCAGCGAAACCGGCGAGGTGTCGCCCTCGGTGCTGCGCATATCGACGCAGGCCGACGGCATGACCCGGTTTCAGGCCGTGCCGGGCGGCGAAAATGAGTGGATGACGATCGGCTTCGCGCCGCTCGATCCGGAGGGCCGCGCCTTCGCCGCCTGGACCGTCCCCGGCGGGATCATCGAGGGCGGAAGCGCGGTCACCTACGGCCTGCTCCGCCGCGGCGGCGACGGCTCCTATGTCTATATCGTGCCGATGTGCGACCGTTCGGCGGCGATCGCCGGCGCGGCGGGCGGCGGCCTGGAAGGGCGCGACGCTCCGGTCTGCCGCTTCACCAGCCGGGCGAGCATCGAGGCGGCGCTGCGCGCTTTGCCCGCCGATGCGCAGGCGCTGGGCGAGGTGGTCCGCCTGGTCCGCGCCGATCCGGCGCCGAATCCCTGATGCCTGGGCGATGATCTGAGCTATAGTGGGGGCCATGCGTACGCTCTTCGCCGCCCTGGCAGCCTTGCTCCTCTCCGGATGCTGGCTCGGCGACTCCTTCTTCACCGCCGCGGACGCCCGGCCCGCAATCCCGGCCGGCAGCTATCGCGGCCTCAATTCGAACGGGGATCCCCTGGCCGCCCCGGTCGTCGTCACCATCCAGGCCGACGGCATGACCCGGATCACCGGCACGCCCGATCAGCCGCCGCTCACCGTCGGCTTCGCGCCGCTCGACCAAGCGGGCCGCAGCTTCGTCGCCTGGACCCCCGAGAACAGCCTCCCCGGCCGGACCGGAAGCGGAAGCCTCTACGGCCTGCTCCTGCGCGCCGACAATGGAGACTTCATCTATTATCTGCCCGGCTGTGAGGACACCGAAGCCCCCGCCCGCGCGGCCGGCGCCGCCGTCGAGGCGCCGGGCGACGGGCCCAGGCTCTGCCGCTTCCCCGATCGCGCCCGGCTGGAGGGAGCGCTGCGCCAGCTCCGCCCGGATCCCACCGATCCAAGCAAGCTGATCGTGAGGCTGACGCGCATCGCCGATGGCCAGGGCTGATCCCGCCGGGCGGTTCGTCCCGCCCTTCCCGCCGCGCGGGCGAGGACCGGTGCCGGTCTGGCGCGGCTTTGTCGGGGAGCGGGCACGCAACGCCGTCTACGGCTGGTCGGCGCAGGCGTTCGAGCTGACCTACATGCGGCGCCGCGTGTTCGGCTACAACGTCCACATCCCGAACGAGCCGGATATGGTCCAGCACGTATTGCTCGACAATGCCGCCAATTACCTCAAGCCCGGCGTCGTCATGAAGATCCTGAGGCGGACCATCGGCCGGGGCCTGCTCTCCTCGGACGGGGCCTTGTGGCGCGACAAGCGGCGGATCGTCGCCGCCAATTTCGCGCCGGCCGCGGTCGACGGCCTGATTCCCGTCTTCGCCGGCGCGGCGCAAGCGGCGATGGCGGATTGGCAGGCGGGCCATGTCGACATGGCCGCCGCCGCGACCGCCACCACCATGCGGATCATCGCCGACAGCCTGTTCGCCTGCGACGCCAGGCTCACAACCAAGAAGGCGGTCGATCATATCAAGGCGGCGCTCGACGGGGTGAGCGAGGCGCGGCTGCAGGTCTTGCTCGGCCTGCCGATCATGCCCTGGAGCTTCAAGGGCAAGCGCGCCAGAGCCGGGCAAATCTACCTGCGCGAGACTTTGGGCCAGGTGGTGAAGGACCGGGGGCCGGACGGCGGCCCGGACGATTTTCTCGGCGGCCTGATCCGCGCGCTCAATGCGAAATTCGAGCCCGAGGAGGCGTTCGCGCTTGCCGTGGACAATGCCGCGACCTTCTACCTCGCCGGCCACGAGACCACCGCAAATGCGCTCGCCTGGACGCTCTTCCTCCTCGCCGAGCAGCCGGCGCTGCAGGCGGAGGCCGCGCTGGAGGCGGAGGCGGCGCTGGCCCAGGGCGAGGCCGATCCGGGCCTGCCCGACCGTCTGCCTCTGCTGCGCCGGGTGCTGGAGGAGAGCTTGCGGCTCTATCCGCCCGCGCCGCGCTTCGACCGGCAGGCGGCCGCCGCCGACCGGCTCGGCGAGCACGAGGTCGCGGCCGGCGACATCATCTCGATCTGGCCCTGGCTGCTGCACCGCCATAAGGCGCTCTGGGACGATGCCGACGTCTTCGATCCGGATCGCTGGCGGCCCGAGGCCAAAGCGGGCCGCCACCGCTTCCAATATCTTCCCTTCGGCGGCGGCCCGCGGCTGTGCGTCGGCATGCGCTTCGCGACGATCGAAGCGCTCGCGGTGCTCGCGCATTGGCTGCGGTCATGGTCCTTCGCGCCGATGCCGGGACGTGAGGTCCGGCCCTCTGGCATGATCACGATGCGGCCGGCGGGCGGCCTGCCGCTGATTCTGGCGCGGCGAGGGTAGGCACTCCACCCAAATTCCCGTTCGTCCCGAGCGAAGTCGAGGGGCGCTGGCACGGAGTCATCATATACGCCCCTCGACTATGCTCGGGACGAACGAAGGTGCTAGCAAAGCCACTGGAGCGTGGCCGCTCGCCTCGCTAGGGTCCCCCGGATGAGCGCCGACCCGCCACCGCCCAGGATCGTCCCGGTCATCCTCTCCGGAGGTTCCGGCACGCGGCTGTGGCCCTTGTCGCGCCGCGCGCGGCCCAAGCAGATGCTCGATCTCGCCGGCGGCGGCACGATGCTGGCGCTGACCGTCGCGCGCGTTGCCGAGCCCGGGCTGTTCGCGCCGCCATTGCTGGTCGCCGGGAGGGACCAGGCCGAGGCGGTCGCGCAGGCATTGCCCAAGGCGGGCACGCTCATTCTCGAGCCCGAGGCCAGGAACACCGCCCCGGCGATCGCGCTGGCGGCGCTCGACGTGGACCGCGACGATCTCCTGCTGGTGCTGCCCAGCGACCATATGGTCGGCGACACAGCCGGCTTCCACGATGCGATTCGCCGCGCGGCGCCGTTCGCCCGCGACGGCTGGATCGTCACCTTCGGGATGAAGGCCGAGCGCGGCGAAACCGGCTATGGCTATATCGAGCGCGGCCCCGCTCTGGGCGAGGGCGTCCACCAGGCGGTGCGCTTCGTCGAGAAGCCCGACGCCGCCACCGCCGGCCGCTACGCCGCGGGCGGGCGCCACGACTGGAATGCGGGCATCTTCCTGCTCAGCGCGGGCACCTGCCTCGACGCGCTCCAGACGCATGCGCCCAAGATCGCCAAAGCCGCGAAAGCCGCGATGGCCGGCGCCGCGCGCAAGGGCCGCCGCGTCCTTCCCGATGCAGCCGCCTTCGCCGCCTCGCCTTCGCTTTCGATCGACTATGCGGTGATGGAGAAGGCCGACAGGGTCGCGGTCGTGCCGGTCGCGATCGGCTGGTCCGACGTCGGCAGCTGGGACGCCCTGCTCGATCTGCTCGCGCGCGACGAAGCCGGCAACGCGCTGACCGGCGACGTGCTCGCGATCGATACGAGGAACTGCCTGATCCGCTCCGAAGGGCCGCTCGTCGCCGCCATCGGGGTCGAGGACCTGGTGGTGATCGCGGCCGGGGATGCGGTCCTCATCGTGCCCCGCGCGCAGAGCCAGAAGGTCAAGGATGCGGTCGAAGCGCTGAAGGCGAAGGGACGCGACGAATGGATGTGAGGCTCCTTGGCCGCAGCGGCCTCGCCACGCCGCGCCTGGTGCTCGGCGGCAACGTCTTCGGCTGGACCGTGGCCGGCGAGGAAGGGTTCGCCATCCTCGACCGCTTCGCCGAGGCGGGCGGAACGATGATCGACACCGCCGACGTCTATTCGGCCTGGGTGCCGGGGCACAAGGGCGGCGAATCGGAAACCTATATCGGCGAATGGCTGAAGCGCCGCGGCCGGCGCGACGACGTGCTGATCGCGACCAAGGTCGGGATGCTGCCCGGCGAGGGCGGCGAGAAGCTCGAGCCGGCGCGGATCGCCGCCGCCGCCGAGGCTTCGATCGGGCGGCTCGGCACCCATATCGACCTATATTACGCCCATCAGGACGACGAGAAGACGCCGCTCGCCGATACGCTCGGAGCGTTCGACAAGCTGGTGAAGGCCGGCAAGGTGCGCGCGCTCGGCGCCTCCAATTACAGCGCCGCGCGGCTCGCGGAGGCGCTGGCCGTCTCCGCGCGCGAGGGGCTGGCGCGCTACGAAGTGCTGCAGCCCGAATATAATCTGATGACGCGCGAGACGTTCGAAGGGCCGCTGCAGCAGCTCTGCATCGACGAAGAGATCGGCATCCTGCCCTATTTCGGCCTCGCCGCGGGCTTCCTCACCGGCAAATACCGCTCGAAGGAAGATTTCGCCAAGAGCGTGCGGGGCGGGCGGATGGACGCCTATCTCACCGAGAAGGGCCGCGCGGTCCTCGCCGCACTCGACGAGGCCGCCGCGCAAGCCGGCGCCACGCCCGCCCAGATAGCTCTCGCCTGGCTCGCCGCCCAGCCGGGCGTCACCGCCCCGATCGCGAGCGCCACCAGCCGCGCCCAATTGGACGAATTGCTCGGCGTGCTGACGCTGGATTTGACCGGCGAGCAGCTGGAGCGGCTGAGCGCGGTGGCGGGCCCGATTTAGCCGGCGCACCACCCGCCGGCGATCCGGCGGAATTGCCCGTCGCGCGGCTGCCAAGGACCGGGGCGGGCCGGCGATCCGACATTTTCGGTGACGAACCGTTCCTCGAACCGGCAACGGACGACGCCGGACTCGCCGGGCACGCCCGCGCATTGCAACCCCCGTCCTTCGAAATGGCCGGGCACCGCATCCGACACCATTGCGCAGGCTTGTCTGTCACGCGCGCAGGCGCAGCTGCGGTCGGTCATGTTGCTGGACAGAACGTCCCCCAGCGCCGGCATTGCGTACGGCGCCGGCGCCGTGGCCGGCGCACCGCAGCCGATCAGCGCGATGGCGAGAAACAGAGCGGCCGAGCGGGACTGCATCGCGCGATCATAGCAGGGTTCAGACGCGCTTCATCTGCAAACCCGCTAGGAAGGCGCATGACCAAACGCTTCCTCCTCGCCGCCCTCCTCCTCGCCGCCTGCGGCCAGTCCAGCGCCGACAGCGCCGACGCGGCCCAGCGCCCCCGCCACCATGCCAACGCGCAGACCGCCTTGTTCGCCGGCGGCTGCTTCTGGTCGGCGGAGCGGGACATCGAGGCGGTGCCCGGCGTGATCGCGGCGGAGTCGGGCTTTGCCGGCGGGCGCGTCGCCAATCCGGGCTACGCGCAGGTGGTGCGCGGCGGCACCGGGCATCTGGAAGCGGTGCGGGTGACCTTCGATCCGGCGCGGATCAGCTATCGCCAATTGGCGCGGCGCTTCCTGAGGACGATCGACCCGACCGATGCCGGCGGCCAGTATTGCGACCGGGGCGAGCAATATCGCACCGCCATCTTCGCGCTCAACGCGGGCCAGCGGCGCGAGGCGGCGGCGGCGGTGGCGGAGGCGAACCGGATCCTGCGCGGCCGGGTGGTGACGCCGGTGCGCGGCGCCGCGACCTTCTATCGGGCCGAGGCCTATCACCAGGACTATGCGAGGCGGAATCCCGGCCATTACAACCGCTACCGGAGGGGCTGCGGCAAGGACGCCCGCATCCGCGCGGTCTGGGGCGCACAGGGGGCGGCGCATTAGCGCTTGAACTAAATGCGGCGGAACGATTCCATCGTCGCGAATCCTATGGCCGCGCCAGCACCCCCAGCGCCGCCACCGTCATCGCCTCGGTCGCCGTCGCGATCACCCGCTCCGCGTCCGGCGCCCAGAAGGGGCTGTGCAGCGAGGGCAGGCTGGCCATGTTGCCGTTCGCCGCGGCCCAGCGCGCCTGGGGCACGCCGCCGACCCAGAAAATCAGGCTTTCGAGACGCGGCTCGGCGACCAGGAAGCGGCCGAAATCCTCGCCGGCCATGACCGGGCGCGTCAGCTGCACCCGGTCCTCGCCGAAATGGGCGCGGAAGCGGGCCATGGTGGCGGCGGTGAGCGCAGACGTGTTGACCGTCGCCGGAGTCGCCTCGGCTTCGCGCACGGTGACCTGCGGCATCCTGTCCTCGGGGACGCCCGCGGCGATCGCCTCGCCGCGGGCGATGCGGGCGATGCCGTCGAGCAGCATGCGGCGGACCTGCGGCGTATAGCTCCTGACCGTGATCAAGAGCCTCGCCTCGTCCGAGATGATATTGTGCTTGGTGCCGGCCTGGAAGCTGCCGACGGTGACGACCGCCGAATCGAGCGGGTCGAGCTCGCGGCTGACCAGGGTCTGCAGCGAGGAGACGATGCGGCTGGCGAGCACGATCGGGTCGCGCGTCGTATGCGGCGCCGCGCCATGCCCGCCGACCCCGCGCACCACCATGTCGACGCTGTCGACATTGGCCAGCGCCGGCCCGTCCGAATAGCCGATCACGCCGGCCGGCAGCGTCGCGCTGTCGTGGAAGGCGATGGCGTGGGTCGGCTTGGGGAAGCGCGTGAAGAGGCCGTCCTCGAGCATCGCCTTGGCGCCCTGGCTGGTCTCCTCGCCGGGCTGGGCGACCATGATCAGAGTGCCCGACCATGAAGCGCGCAGCGCCGCCATCCGCCGCGCGGTGCCGACCCAGGCGGCCATATGGGTGTCATGGCCGCAGGCGTGCATGATCCCGGTCTCGAGGCCTTCCCGTGTCCGCCCGCGCACCCGGCTGGCGAAGGCGAGGCCGGTTTCTTCCTCGACCGGCAAGGCATCCATGTCGGCGCGCAGCATCAGCACCGGGCCCGGCCCGTTCGCCATCACCGCGACGACTCCGGTGCCGCCGACCCCGGTCGTGACGGTGAAGCCCAGCCGCCGCGCCTCGGCCGCCATCAAGCCTGCGCTGCGCGTCTCCTGCATGCTGAGCTCGGGATTGGCGTGGAGATCGCGATAGAGCGCCATCAGCGCGGGCATGTCGCCGGCGATCGCCTGATTGAGGTCCCGGTCCTGCGCGGGCGCCGGCGCGGCGCTGCTCATGGCCGACGCCAGCAAGAAGGCGGCGAGGATCTTGCGTCGCATGGGGGCTCCTGTCTGTCGGCTTGTCGCTGCACGGGCGCCTTATCGGTCATTCCGGCGCAAGCGGGAATGCAAATTTCTGCGGGCGCGGTCAGAGCCCCTGGATGTAGCTGTCGCAGGCCGCCAGGGTGCCGCCGCGATAGCCGCGCATCAACGCCTCCTGGCGCTGCGCCGCGCTGCCGTGGGTGAAGTTCTCCGGTACGACCACGCCGCGGCCAGCGCGCTGGATCGTGTCGTCGCCGATCGCGGCGGCCGCCCGCATGCCTTCCTCGAGGTCGCCGGGCTCCATCGCACCCTGCTCGCGCGACGCCCAGACGCCCGCCAGGCAATCCGCCTGCAGCTCCATCCGCACCTGCAGCGCATTGCTTTCGGGCTCGGAGACGCCGGCCTGCGCGCGCCGGATCCGGTCGGAGGTGCCGAGCAGGGTCTGGATATGGTGGCCGACTTCGTGCGCGATCACATAGGATTGGGCGAAGTCGCCGGGCGCGGCGAAGCGGCGGGCGAGCTCCTCGAAGAAAGCCGTGTCGAGATAGATGGAGCGGTCGGCGGGGCAGTAAAAGGGCCCCATGCGGGAATCGGCCGCGCCGCAGCCCGATCCGGTCCCTCTCCGGTAGAGGACCATGCGCGGCGGGTCGTAGGTGCGGCCACCCGCGGTGAACAAAGCGGCCCATTGCTCCTCGGTCGAGGCGAGGGTCTGGCAGGCATAGCGATAGGCCGGATCGGATTGGCAGACCTGGGCCGCGCTCTGGCTCGTCGGGCGCGGCCCCGCCGCCGTCTGCTGGCCGCCGCCGCCGCCCATGATGCCGAGCGGATCGCCGCCGAGCAGGAAGCCCAGGCCGAGGAGGATGACCACGCCGACGATCCCGAACCGGCTGAAGACGAAGCCGAGCAGCATCGACGCCCCGCCGCCGCCGCCGCCGCCGAAGCCGAAGCGGCCGCCGCCGCCCTCGCCGCGAAACTCGACATTGTCGCTCGTCCTGCGCCCGCCGAACCGCATCTCAAATCCTCTCCTTGCCGCAAACGCTCAATGCACCGGCGGCATGCATGGTTGCGCGTCGTCCCTTGCACGAAGCGGCGCGGCGCGCGAGAGGGCGGCCTTGGCCGGAAAGAAAGGACCGATCGGAACATGTTCCTGCAAGGCAAGAGAGCGCTGGTCACCGGCTCAACCTCGGGCATCGGCCTCGCCGTCGCCCGCGCGCTCGCCGGCGAAGGCGCCAGCGTGATTCTCAACGGCTTCGGCGATCCGGCCGGGATCGGGAAGCTCCGGGCCGAGCTGGGCGCGGACCATAGCGACGCCGACCTGACCGACGCCGGAGCGATCGAGGCGATGATGGAGGAGGCCGGTCCGGTCGACATCCTCATCAACAATGCCGGCACCCAGCATGTCGCCGCGATCGAGGATTTTCCGGCCGACAAATGGAATTTGATCATCGCGCTCAATCTCAGCGCCGCCTTTCACACCATCCGGCTGGCGCTGCCGGCGATGAAGGCCGCGAAATGGGGGCGGATCATCAACACCGCTTCGGCCCATTCACTGGTCGCCAGCCCGAACAAGGCGCCCTATGTCGCCTCCAAGCACGGCCTCGCGGGCCTGACCAAGGCGGTCGCGCTCGAGGCCGCGACCCACAATGTGACGGTCAATTGCATCAGCCCCGGCTATGTCTGGACGAGCCTGGTCGAGGGCCAGATCCCCGACCAGATGGCCTCGCGCGGCCTGACCCGCGAGCAGGTGGTGAACGACGTCATGCTCGCCGCCCAGCCGACCAAGCAATTCGTCACCGTCGACCAGGTCGCCGCTCTCGCCTTGTTCCTGTGCCGCGACGAGGCCGCCGCGATCACCGGCGCCAACCTTTCGATGGACGGCGGCTGGACGGCGGCCTGAGAGGGGACGGTTGCTGAGGCGGAAAATAGGGACAGTATATATTTTTCGAGCCGCGGAAAATAGGGACAGTATATATTTTTCGAGCCGGTCGCCGACCGCGCCGCGGCGACTGGAAAAATATATACTGTCCCTATTTTCGTTCCCTAGCGGCTGGTCACCTCGGAAATGTAGAGGCGCGCCGGGATGCTGCGCCCTTCGGCATAATGGCCGATATAGATGTCATATTGGCCCGATCCCGGGTCGTCGAAGCGGAGCGAGGGATTGTTGCCCTCCTCCCCGCTATCGTCGTCGCAATACCAGCGCCCGTCCGGGCCGTTGACGACGAGGGTGGTGTCGTCGTCCGAATCGACCGAGATGATCAGCGGCAAATCGGTGGCGCCGGCGCTATAGTTGAGCCTGACGTCGGGGTTGTTGGCGACCGAGCCGACGCAGTCCGAGTCGATCGACGATGCGGCCAGCCGCCCTCCCGCGGTGACGTTGACGATGCGCGGATCGGGGTTGAAGCCCGCCCTGAGATTGACCGTGCCGAAGCTCGGCGGGCCGCCGTAATTCGGCTGGCCGGTCGCGGCCGACGAGAGCGTCGCGGTGGCCGCGGCGAGAAGCAGAAGCGTCCTGCGCATCCCAAAAAGTCCCCCATCCGTGATGAAGACGCAAGCCTAGCCGCTTCGTTTCGGTCCTGTAAAGGTCGTTCGCGAGACGCTCTAGAAATCGCCCCAATAGGTCCGCGCGAGCGGCAGGCTAAGCACCCGCCCGACGCGGTCCAATGCGGCGCGGACCTCTGGACGGTCGCGCAGGGACAGGAAGCGCGCGTGCATCGGCCCGGCCTGGCCGGGGCCGCGGCTGAGCCGGTAATCCTGCAGCGCCAGGATCGCCGGCACGGGATCGTCACGGCCGAGCCGCTGGACCAGCAAGGCGGCGGCCGCGTCGAGATTGTTCAGGCATAGATAAGCGCGGCTCAGGGCGGGCGCGTTGATCTCGCTCCAGCCGCGCAGCCGCGCCAGCGGCGCCTCCGTCTCGGGCGCGCGCCCCAGCGACGCCAGCGCGCAGACCCGGGTCGAATCGATCCAGGCCTTGCCATAGTCGCTGGCGAAGCGGCCGCCTTCGGCCTCGAGCCGCGCGGCCCGCTCGAGCGCCTCGGCGTGGCGGCCGACCGAGGTCAGTACTTCGAGATGGTTGATGCGAGCGCTGACCAGGTGATAGTGGCGCTCGAGCGGCATCGCCGCGATCCGCTCCATCAGCCGGATCGCCTCGCCGCCCCGGTTGAGAGCGAGCAGGGCATAAGCGGCCTCGTTGACCGCCCACATGCCAAATTCCTCGGCAGCGGTCGCGGCGACGTCGCGCGTGGCGGGGGCGAGCACGGCCAGCGCGTCGGCGTCGCGGCCCTGGCTGCGCAGATGTTGGGCGCGTTCGAGGAGGCGCCGGGAGTCGCGCGGCGCCGCGGCCAGCGCCGCCGTCGTCTCGCGCTCGCGCTCATCGAGCGCGCGTCCGAGCAAGGCGAGCCGGTCGGCGTTCGGCGCAAGCAAGGCGTCATAGCGCTTGCGAACCAGGAGCGGCAGCACGCTGGACGGGGTGGTGACCGCCGCCGCGAACCCGGTGGCGCCGGCGACGTCGTTCTGGTCGAGCCGGTCCTCCATCAGGACGATGCGCAAACCGTCGGCGATCTCGCCATTCTCTCCGGGCCAGCCGATCCGGAACAGGGCTTCGGCGAGGCGGACGCGCGAGGGCCGGTGGGACGCGCCCTGGAACCGGGCGAATATCTGCATCACGACCTCGCGGGCGAACAGGGCGCGCAGCCTTGGCCAGCCGACGCCCGGTACCTCCCGGCTCGCTGCCTCGATCACCTCCAGCGCGGCGGTCATATCCTCGAAGGTCAGGGCGGTGATCCAGGGTGCCAAATAATTGCCGGGATCGGTCGGCCGGCGCGCCAGGATCGACTGAGCGACGGCTTCGGCCTCCGCGCGCCGTTCGAGCCTGGCCAGCGCCAGGAGCCGCAGAGTATCGACCGCCATCGCGGCCTCGGCATCGTCGGAGAGGCTCGGCGCCAGCCGGTCGAGATGGCGCAATATTTCGGCGGCGTAGGCGGCGTCGGTCACCAGGCGCCTGGTGTCGGCGGCCTCGATCACGGCGGCCGATTCGGCGATTTCTTCCTGCGTCGGCGCGCGGGCCGGCGGGGCCACCTCCGGGGCCGCCGGAGGGGGCACGGCAGGGGCCGGCGCCTGCGCGGCCAAAGCGGGCCGCGTCAACAGGCTGGCAAGCAACAGAAATACCGTCTTCATCATTCCCCCTCGGGTGTTTCCAAAGGCTTAGCGTGGCCCCGCGCTGACGCAACGGCTTTCGCGCGCGCCGGCCTTTTGTATCGCCTTCGCCGCCGCTTTTGCTATGAGGGCGCCATGGCCCGCCTGCCCCTCTGCCTCATGGTCCTTGCCGCGGCCGGGGGGACGGCCGCCGCAGCGCGCGAGGAGGTGGTCCCGGCCAGCGCCGGCTCCGACTGGCGCAGCGCCGCCACCCAGCACGACCGCGGCCGCCTGCGCCACTGGCGCGACGCCTGGGCCGACGCGCTGGCGCAGGTCGGCCGCGGCCCCGATGCCGCCGAGATCGCGCGCGGCGGCGCCCTGTTCGAGCCCGACGCCGCTTTGCCCGGCGCCGAGCCGCCGCCCGGCGACTATCACTGCCGCACGGTCAAGCTCGGCCGCGCGGAGCGCTCGACGCTCGATTATGTCGCCTATCCGGCCTCTCGCTGCCGGATCGCGCGCGCGGCCGGCCGGCTGCATTTCACGGTCTTGGCCGGGGTCCAGCGCCGGGCCGGCACCATCTTCCCCGACAATGGCCGGCGCATGATCTTCCTGGGCACGCTCATGCTCGGCGACGAGACCCGCGCGCTGCGCTACGGCCGCGACCGCGAGCGCGACCTGATCGGCCTGGTCGAGCGGGTCGGGCCGGAGCGCTGGCGGATCGCCTTCCCGCGCCCGCATTACGAATCGCTGCTCGACGTGATCGAGCTCGTGCCGCGCCGCTAGCGCCGCGACCCTGAGGTCGTCCCGGCGAAGGCCTCGTCATTCCAGCGAAAGCTGGAATCCCTCTTCTTTCTCCTCCTTGGGCCGCATGAAGAAAAAATGAGATTTCAGCTTCCGCTGGAATGACGAAACGAGGTAACCCCCTTTCAGACTCAGGAGATTTTCACATGCTTCGTTTCCTCGCCTTCCTTCTGCTCGGCCTTGCCGCCGTACCGGCCGCGGCCCAGCCGGGCGATCCGGCGCCCAATTTCAGCTCCGAACGGATCGGCGTCACCGTGGCCGGCACCGGCCCGGACGTCGTCCTGATTCCCGGCCTCTCCTCCCATCCCGACGTCTGGCGCTCGACGATCGAGGCGGTGCCCGGCTACCGCTATCACGTCGTTCACGTCTCGGGCTTTTCCGGCCGGCCCGCCGGGGCCAATGCCGAAGGCCCCCTGCTCGAGCCCGTCGCCGGCGAGATCGCCCGCTACATACGCGAGGCGCGGCTCGCACGGCCGGCGATCGTCGGCCATTCGATGGGCGGCAGCTGGGCGCTGATGGTCGCGGGCCGCAATCCCGGCCTCGCCTCGCGCGTGCTGGTGGTCGACATGCTGCCCTATCTGGGGGCGATGTTCCGCCAGCAGAACATGACCGACGAGCAGATGGTGACGATCGCGGGGCAGATCCGCACGCAGATGGCCGGCGCCACCGGCGAGCAGAGGCGGCTCTTCCTCTCCACGATGACCGGGATGATGACCAACACGGAAAGCAAGCGCGCGTCGATCCTCGAACATGCGCTGGCCAGCGATCCCAACGTCTCCGCCCAGGGCTATTACGACCTCATCCTCGGCAATTTGCTGCCCGACGTTGCCGCGCTCCGCGTGCCCCTGATGGTGCTCTACACCCAGCCGGCCGGCGCGCCGCTGAGCCCGGAGCAGATCGACACCGCCTATCGGATCTCCTACCGCGCCGCGCCCGGGGCGATCGTCCGGCGCGTGCCCCAGACCGGCCATTTCATCATGTACGATCAGCCGCAGGTCTTCCAGGCGGCGTTCCGCGAGTTCATGGCCATGACCGCGGCGCCCGCCCCGGCGACACGCGCGCCGGCGCCCGCTCAGTAAAATCCTCCCCTGCTTTTGCAGGGAAGAAGGGCAGTAAGGGCAGGGGGACAGTTACCGGTAACCGTCCCCGGTAACTGTCCCCTGTAACTGAGGGGGGATTGGGAGTGGCGCCCAGCGTCAGTTCGCGGGCGCGCGGAAGATCACCTGGCCGCGGCGGGAGACGAGCAGCTGCCTCAGCGTCACCGGGTGGAAATAGGCCTCGACCCGGTCGCCCTGCGGCGTCGTCCCGTAGACCTCGTAGCAGCCGCCGTCGATCTTGGTGCGGCGCACCTGCCAGCCCTGGCGGGTCAGCCTCTCGATGAGCTGCTCCTGGGTGCGCCAGCCCGATTGCGGGCCGGCATTGCAGGTCATCCGGCCGGTAGCGGCGGCGGGCTGATGGGCGAGTGCGGCGACTCCGCAAGCGGCGGCGAGGAGGAGAATTTTCGTCTTCATGGTCATTCCTTCGATCAGGCGGGTGAATGGCGGGATCGGGGCGATCCGAACCGGCGAACGAGCCGCCACGCCTCGAGCAAGGCGAGCGGCGCGATCTGTAGAAGCGCCTCGATGAGCGCGTTGTGAACGATGATCCAATGGGCCAGCATCAGCAAGGCGGCCGGATAAGCGAGCCGGTGCAGCCGCTTCCAGCCGCGCTTCAGCAAACGCACCGAAGCGTCGTTGCTGGTCAAGGCGAGCGGCAGCATGAGCAGGAAGGCGGCCCATCCGGTCCAGATGCCGGGGAGCCCGATTTCCGCCAGCATGTCTTCCAGAATCTCCATCTCGGCGATGTAGAAGGCGAGATGGAGCAAGGCATAGCAAAAGGCCGCGACGCCGAGCGCCCGTCGGCGGCGAACCAGCCAGCCGACCGCCCGCGCCCGGGGCAGCAGCAGCGACAAGGGCGTCAGCATCAGCGCGACGATGATCAGCCTTGCGCTCCATGTGCCGCTGGGTCCGACCAGCTCGTCGGGCAGCAGCCCCTCGCCGTAGAAGCGGTAGAGGATATGGAAAGCGGGAATGGCGAGCAACGCCCAGAAGAGCGGCTTGGAGTTCAGAACCTTACCCAAAGCAGGTGCCACAAACCCCCTTGAACGAGAATTGGGACATGTACGTACCTATCCCCGATACGAACGCCAGGTGCAACTTTGCCGGCGCGGCGCGGGTTGCCGCGCCGGCGCGATCGGGACCTTGGGAAGAGGTAAAGCCCGACCAGTTGCGAACCGTTCGCAAATCCCCCTTGACCTATTGCGAATGAATTGCAATAGCTTTTTTCGTGAAGGGGGAATTCTCCGTATGACCGCTTGCGTTTCCGCCAGGGCAATCCGCGCGCCCCTCCTGCTCGCCTTGGGCTGCGCCGCCGCCTCCCCCGCCGCTGCGGAGGGCGGCGCCGCCCCGGCTCCCGCCGAGGATGCGCAGGGCCAGGACCGCACCGAGCAGAGCATCGTCGTCGAAGGCGTGCGCCAGGCCGAGCAAGGCTACCGGGTCAGCGACATCGTTTCGGCGATGCGCACCGATACGCCGCTGATCGACACCCCCCAGTCGGTCAGCGTCGTCACCGCCCGCCAGATCGAGGACCAGGCCGCCAACAGCATCGGCGACGCGATCCGCTACACGCCCGGAGTCTTCGCAGCGCAGGGCGAGGGCAATCGCGAGACCCTCGTCTTCCGCGGCATGACCACCACCGGCGACTTCTTCGTCGACGGCATCCGCGACGACGTCCAGACCTATCGCGACCTCTACAACATCCAGCGGCTCGAAGTCTTTCGCGGCCCCAACGCGATGACCTTCGGGCGCGGCGGCACCGGCGGCCTGATCAACCGCGTCACCAAGGCGGCCGGCTGGGATGCGGTGCGGGAGTTCCGCCTCGAGGCCGGCACCTACGATCATTACCGTGGCAGCCTCGATCTGGGCGGCCCGGTGAGCGACGCCGCCGCGCTGCGCGTGACCGGCGTCTACCAGAATAGCGGCTCCTATCGCGACGGCGTCGATTTCGAGCGCTGGGGGATCAACCCGACCGCCTCGCTGCGGATCGGGCCGGACACTTTGATCCAGCTCGGCTACGAGCATTTCCGCGACGAGCGCACCGCCGACCGCGGCGTGCCCTCCGCCGCCCGGCCCGCCGGCTTCACCGGGGTGCTCGGGCCGCTGGAGACGCGCCGGGGCGAATTCTTCGGCGACCCGGACGGCAGCCCGAGCTTCACCAACACTGATGCCGCCAATTTCTACGTCAGCCACGATTTCGGCGGCGGCGTCACCCTGCGCAACCGCACCCGCTACGCCGAATATGAGAAATTCTACCAGAACGTCTTTCCCGGCCTCGTCAACGCGGCCAGCATGGCGAACCCGGCGGGCCTCCCGGCCGGCAGCTACGCGCCCGGCACGATCGTCCAGATCCAGGCCTACAACAATGCGATGACGCGCGAGAATCTGATCAACCAGACCGATCTCAACGCGCGCTTCTCGACTGGCGCGATCGCACACACCCTGCTGGTCGGCGCCGAGTTCGGCCGCCAGAAAACCTCGAACGTCCGCAACGAGGGCTTCTTCCCGGTGCCCGGCAATGCCAATGGCGTGCAGACCATCTTCGTGACGGTCGCCAGCCCGCGCATCGACCGTCCGGACATAATGTGGCGCCAGATTGCGAGCAGCGGCGACAATCGGGGCACGCTCGATATCGCCGCCGGCTACATCCAGGACCAGATCGAGATCTCGCCGCAGTTCGAGATCGTCCTCGGCCTGCGCTACGAGCATCTGGTCACGCGGGTGACGGACCGGCGCATTGTCGGCTTTCCGGCCGGGCAGCCGCGCGATTTCCGGGTCGCGGACGATCTGTGGTCGCCGCGCGCGGGCCTCATCTTCAAGCCGGCTGCCAATGCCAGCCTCTATGCGAGCTTCGCGCGTTCCTATCTGCCGCGCGGCGGCGATCAGCTGACCTCGCTGAACCTGACCAACCAGGCGCTCGAACCCGAGCGCTACACCAATTACGAGATCGGCGCGAAATGGGACGTCAATGAGCATTTCAACGTCAGCGCCGCGCTCTACCAGCTCGACCGCGCCAATGTGATCGTGCTCGTCGATCCCAACAATCCCGGCGCCGGCACCGAGCTTGGCGGCGGCCAGCGCTCGCGCGGCTTCGAGATTTCGGTCGCCGGCAATCCGGTCCCGGAGCTCAGCCTGGTCGGCGCCTATACCTATCAGGACGCCGAGTTCACCCGCGCCGTCTCTTCCACGGTGCCGGCGGGCGCCGAAATCCCCAACGCGCCTCGGCACAGCGCCTCGCTTTGGGGCCGCTACGAGATCACACCGGATCTGGGGATCGCGCTCGGCGCGACCTGGCAGGGCCGGCGCTTCGCCGCGCAGGACAATCTCGTCCGCCTGCCCGGCTATGCCCGGCTCGACGGCGCGATCTACTACCGGATCAACGACGCTGTCGACGTCCAGCTCAACGTCGAGAATCTGCTCGACACGCATTATTTCGTCTACGCGCACAGCAACACCAACATTTCCCCGGGCAGCCCGATCTCGGCCCGGCTGGCGATGAACGTCCGGTTCTGAAAATCCATCGCCCGTTCAGGGAGAAGGAGGGAGAGGGAATGACCGCCGGCCCGACCTTCTTTGCCACCGAGGCCGATTTCCGCGCCTGGCTCGGGGCGCATCACGTAACCGCTACCGAGCTCCTCGTCGGCTTCTGGAAGAAGGCGAGCGGGCGGCCCTCGATGGATTGGCCGCAGGCGCGCGATTTGGCCTTGTGCTTCGGCTGGATCGACGGCGTCCGCAAGTCGCTGGGCGCGGACAGCTACACGATCCGCTTCACTCCGCGCCGCAAGGGCAGCATCTGGTCCCGCGTCAATATCGCCCGCTACGAGGCGCTGAAAACGGCGGGGCTGATGACCGAGGCGGGCACGAGCGCCTTCCAGGACGAAACCGCCCGCACCGGCGTCTATGCTTATGAGCGCGAGCAGGCGGCGCTGACGCCCGCCGAGACCGCCTTGTTCCGCGCCAGCAAGCCCGCCTGGGCCGACTGGCGGAAGCGTCCTCCCGGCTATCGCAGGGTCGCTTTGCATTGGGTGACCGGCGCGAAGCGGGCCGAGACCCGCGCCCGCCGCCTCGCCGTGCTGATCGCGGGCAGCGAAGCCGGGCGCAAGATCGGCGCAGTCGCGATCGGCCGGAACAAGAAGGAAAGCGGCCCGGTTTAGCGTCCGTAGCGTAACCATGGGAGTTCAAGAGGATAGCCGCCGCTCTGCGGCCGGCTCCGCAAAGGGAGAGCGGCAGGCCAATGTCAGCCAAGGCCTACGATCTGCGCCGCGCGCGCGAGGAAAGACGCAAGGCCGCGCAGGCCGAGGACGAAGCGGAGCGCCGCGGCCGCCTGCTCATCGCGGAAATATTCGAGGCTCGCGCGCAAACCCAGCGCACCCTCCATTAGCGCCGCCTGCCCGCTCAGGCCGCGCGGACGGCGTAGTTGTACGATAGCCGGCCGCAACCCATTGGAAATCACGCTTCGTTACCCGGCCTTATGGGGAGCAACCCGCAACGGGCGCATCTGGATGCGGGCAAGCCGAACTGGCATTTCGGCGCCAAGATTCTCATTCCCATGGCGTTGGTCACGCTGACCGTGATCGCGCTGGCGGGAGGCGGCCTGTTCTGGGCGACCAGCCACAGCGACGCGGTGGCGGTGGAGCGGCAGGTCAACACCACCCAGCGCGCGATCGACGACAGCATCGCCCGGCTTGCCCTCGAGCAGGAGACCGTCGCCGTCTGGGACGAAACGGCCGACCGGGCCGGCCGCGCACATCCCGATCTGGCCTGGCTGAACGACAATACGGGCGTCTGGCTGCACAATATCCACGGGCACGACCAGACCTTCATCCTCGACCGGCGGGACCGGCCGGTCTATGCGAGCGCCGCCGGAACCATGGTACCGCCCCGGCGCTTCGCCGCCATCCGTCCGCAGATCCAGCGCCTGATCGACGCGACTCGCGGCCTGCGCCGCGAACCCAATAACCGCTTCGACCGCCACCCGGGCCAGAGCCGCCCCGGGGCGGCGGTGCTGACCACCGAGCGTGCGGTGCACGACACGCAGATGGTGGCGATAAGCGGCCGCCCCGCGGCGGTGAGCGTGATGCTGATCCGGGCGTCGAGCCCGGAGCGGCAACGGCCGGGTCCGGAACCGGTGATGGTCAGCATCCGCTTCCTCGACGGCGCCTTCCTGCGCGATCTGGAGCATCGCAACCTGATCGCCAGCCCGCGCTTTTCCCTGTCCTCCGATACGGCAGCCGGCGAACAGGCGCTGCGGCTCGACGGCGAGGATGGCGGCGCGATCGGCTATTTCGTCTGGCGGCCGGAGCTGCCGGGCAGCGGCATTCTCAAGCTGCTCGCGCCGATCACCGCCGCGACGATCCTGGCGATGATCGTCTTGATGTCCCTGCTCGCGCTCAGGCTGCGGCGCTCGACCGGGGAGCTCAACGAAACGGTGGTCCAGCTTCGCGCGAGCGAGGCGCAGGCCCAGCATCTCGCCTTCCACGATTCATTGACGGGCCTGCCCAATCGCGATCTCTTCCGGGACCGGCTCGATCATGCCCTGAGCCGCGCGCGGCGGGGCGAGCCCCTGGCAGTGCTGCTGCTCGACCTCGACCGGTTCAAGCGGGTCAACGACACGCTCGGCCACCTCGCCGGCGACGAGCTGATCCGCGCCTTCGCCGCGCGCATCTCGAAGCTGCTCAGGGACTGCGACACGGTGGCGCGGCTCAGCGGCGACGAATTCGCGATCCTGCTTCCCGGAATGGCGGCCGAGGCGGATCTCGACGCGCTTTGCGAGCGCATCCTGGCCGCGGTCCGCGAGCGCTTCGAAGTGCTCGGCAATTCCGCTTTCGTCGGGGTCAGCATCGGCATGATCCGCGCGCCCGAATTCGGGCTCGACCGCGCCGAGCTGCTGCGCAAGGCCGATATCGCGCTCTATCGCGCCAAGGCGGAGGGCCGCGACCGGCACCTCATGTTCGCCGAGCGCATGGACGAGCGCGTGCAATATCGAAGCGCTATGGAGGAGGACCTGCGCGCAGCCTTGCGGGATAAACCAGCTCCTCGTTCATTACCAGCCGGAAATGGGCGACCACGGGCGCTCGATCGTCGGGCTCGAGGCGCTGGTGCGCTGGCAGCATCCGCAGCGCGGCCTCATCTCGCCGGAGGAGTTCGTGCCGGTGGCCGAGGAGACCGGCCTCATCGACCAGCTCGGCGAGTGGGTGCTCGGCGAGGCCTGCGGGGCGGCGCTGCGCTGGCCGGATCTGTTCATTGCCGTCAACCTGTCTCCCCTTCAGTTCCGCACCGCCGGATTCGCCGACCGCCTGATCCAGCTGGTGCGCAAGGCCCAGGTCAGTCCGAAGCAGATCGAGCTGGAGGTCACCGAAAGCGTGCTGCTGGACGATGACGAGCTGGTCCACGAGGCGCTGACCAGCCTGCGCCGGGCGGGCTTTCGGGTCGCGCTCGACGATTTCGGAACCGGCTACAGCTCGTTCAGCTATTTGCGGCGGTTCCAGTTCGACAAGATCAAGATCGACCGCTCCTTCATCCAGCATCTCGGCCATCGGGTCGACAGCGCGGCGCTCGTCTCGGCGGTGGTGACGATCGGCCACGCGCTCGGCATGACGGTGGTCGCCGAGGGCGTCGAGACCGACGACCAGCTGCGCTTCCTGACGCTCGCCGGCTGCAACCAGATGCAGGGCTATCTGTTCTCGCGGGCGCTGCCGGAAGAGGAAGTGGCGCGCCTCCTTTCCGGCGGCGACTGCCTGCTCGACGCGGCCTGACAGGGGTGCCGGCGAACCGCCCTCTGGCCGGGCCGCGAGCGACTCCAGACCATGATGAGGCTCTAGCCCGCCAGGATCGCGGCGGCCGTCTCTTCGATGCTGCCGGCAACGAGGAGCGAATCCCCGCCGACGACGCCGACCTTGGTCTGGCCGTTCTCATGGCTGCGAAGCCAGGCGATCTGCTGCGCCACCACCAGATAATCGCCGCCGCGCGACTTCAATAAAACGAACTTCATGCCTGTGCCTCCTGACCTCCGCCCAATAGGGACACGCCTTCTCTTTCAGGTTAACGCCCTTGATGTCCCGCCTTCGTTGACCCAAACCGGGCGGGAAGGCTGGAGTGCGGCATGAGCTGGAAAGTGGAGTTGCTCGACGTGTTCGAGCATAGCTGGCACATCATCGGGACCTTTCCCACCCGGGAAGAGGCGCTCTCCCTGGCCAAAGCGAGGTTCGCCAGGCTTCAGCCGCCGTCCGGCCAGCCCGATCCGACCGGCGGCCCGCACCCGCCGGGAATCCAGGACCGCATCTTTATCATTCCCCCCGAGGGCGAGGGCGAGGGCTGGCAGTATCTCGGCGAATAGCCGGTCCGCCGCCCCGCAGGCGCGCCGCGAACTGCGCTTCGCCTGCACCTCATGCGGCGCGTGCTGCAACCGCTCGCCGGAGGTCGCCTTGTCCGAGGCGGCCGCGCTCGCGGACGTGTTCGTGTTTCGCCTGATGTTCCGGCTCTACGAGCTTCCGCGCACGCTGGCCGGCTACCTCGCGTCCGGCGCCGCGGCCGCCGGTTCGGGTGAGGAATATTACGAATCGAAACGCCTGCTCGCCACCTTCGCCGCGCGCAGATATTCGACGAGGAGGAGGCAAAGCGGGAAGACGATCGACCATGTGCGCTACCTCACCATCTCGGCGCTGACCCTCGATACAGGCTCCGGCGCATGCACCGCGCTCAGCGGCGGAAGCTGCGGCATCTACGAGCGCCGCCCGCTCGCCTGCCGGACGGTCCCCTTCCATTATTCGCGGCCCGAAGCTTCGGCCGAACGGGTCCTGAAGGCCTTTGTCGGGACCCCCGGCTATGGCTGCGACACCAGCGCCGCTGCCCCTGTCGTCCTCGAAGCGGGCCGGATCGTGGACCCGGAGGCGCGCCGCGCGCGCGGCGAGGCGATGGAGCGGGCGGGGAACGACCGGCGCTGGGCGGAAGCGATATTGCGCCGGTTGAACGCGAACTCCGGGAGTTACGCCTTGCCCAGCCTGCGCGAGATCGAGGCCGGCGCAACGTTCGGCGCCACCACGATTTCGATGCGCGTGGCCTGGCAGATCGCCGCCGAGGCGGGCGTGATCGGCGCGGAGGATTGCCGGACGCTGATCGCAGCCCAGGCGGAGGTTATCGCCCGCGAGCTTGCTTCGGCGCGGTGCACATCGAGCGCCCGCGAAACGCTCGCCGGGATGAGGGCGGAATATGCCGAGTTGCTGAGCGATTGACGCTCTCAGTGCGATTGGTCCGGCGTCCATTCGTAGATCGCGCCCGCGACGACCATGGACACGCCGTAGGTCAGCATCAGCCCGGCCTGGACCGCGGCCATCTCCAGCTTCGTGACCGGGTCTTTGACCAGCGCGATCGGCAGCTCCATCATGCCGCCGAGATTGAAGGCGAAATTGCCGATCGATTCTGGAATCAGCGATTTGTAGGTGGTGTTGTAGACGTCCTTGTTGACGACGATGTTGGCGATCACCGGGACGTTCCAGGCGATATTGATCCCCGTCTCCACCGCCGGGAAGGTCCACTTGACCCAGGGGCTCTTGGAGGCTGCGAGCGGGATGGCGGCGATGCCCTTGAGGATGCTGACGCCGGTCAGTGCGTTGTTGAGCTGGTTGTACCAGGCGCCGCTCTCGAGATTTATGAACGTGGCGATGTTCGGCGAAACATAAGCGATGTTGCCCACGCAATTGAGGCTGGCGAGCATCTTTGGAAAAGCGACATCGATGCCAATGAAGTCGAGCGTCTTCTGGATCCCGGAGACGATCACCAGGACCGCGCTCCCGCCCAGGGCTGCGACCCCGGTAACGATTCCGAAGACCTTGAGCTTGGCTTGATCGAGGGGCGGGTCGGCCGCGGGGCCCACGCTCCGCAGCCGCGCGCCGCGGGAAGCGGCTTTTGCCAGCGGCTGGCCCTGGAGGAACTGCGCCTTCACCTCGGCAAAGCTGGCGGCGTTGATCAGGCCGTCGGTGAAGGCGGCGCCGCGCGGGAACGGCGCGGCATCGGCGGTGGCCTTGTAGATGAGCGTCGCGGGTATCGCCACGATCAGGCAGATGAGGTCGATGAACGACAGATCGTCCCCGGTAAGTTCCTTGTACAGCCAGGAAAGGACCGGGATGTCGATCGAGGCCGACAGCAGGTCCATCATCCCGTCGGCCAGCTGGATGAGGACGTCCACCAGCGCGAGCAGGATGTTCTCGGCGGTCTCCAGGAGCGTCTCGGCAAGGATGCCGACGAACCGCTCGATAATCTCGGTCATGCTCAAATTGCTGAACTGATCGATGATCTGGGTCCTGATGGCGTCGAACGCGCCCGTGAGGGTCGCCTCCTCGGTCGAGACCAGGTTGACGAGGTCCTGGAAGATGGCTTCGGCGGGGTCCGGCGGCGAATAGCCTGATTGGCCGTTGCTGCAATTGCCCTGGAAATGGTGGAGTCCGAGATTGCCGGGCGCGCTGGCCTGGCCGGCGCGCGGCGGGTTGGCGGCGGCGGTGCCGGCCGGTGTCTGGCCGAAGCCGGTCAGGCCCGCCCACGTGCCGATTTGCGACTCAATCTGGGCGAAGGCCGAGGAGATGTCCGCCTTCGAGGCGCTCAGCTGATCCAGGGCGTATTGGGTGGTTTGAACGAGAATGTTCTTCAGCACGCTGTGCGTGGTCAATATGTCCTTCCAGGCGAACAGGAATTCGAGGAAAAGGATGATGTCCTCGATGATCACCTTGATCGCGTTGTAGAGCCACATCGCCGCACCGACGATCTTTTCGACGCAGTCGAGCACGCCGTAATAGATCTTGCCGGCGATCGAGGCGACGAAATGCCAGACGTCCCCGGCCGCGTCCTCGACGATCGAGACGGCGGCCTCGATCCCCGATTCCAGCCAGCTGAACAGGTCGCCGAGGTCGGTCTCGATGCCGTCGCCGAAGCCCGCCGCGACGAGCGCGCCGGGGACCGGCCTGGGGCCGGCCCGCCGAAGCGCGCGCGCCGGCGGCGGCGCGCTCGACACTTTGCCATAGGCGGTGCTGAGATCCCGGTTCGACAGCGCGACCTTCTCGAGATCGTCCTGCGACGTGCCGGCCGGAATGAACGGCCGGGTCGATCCGTCCCTGTTGGTGATCACCGCATTCTGCAGGCTCGCGACCGAATTGAGCTGGGCGCTGCGCTTGAAGGGCGCGTCCATCGGGTTGATCGCCGGCATCGGCGTGCCGTCGACCACCACCGTGAAGCGCGCCGCCGAGAGCGTGTGCACTGCCTGGACGATGGTGACCGTGCCGAGCAGATCGGTGGCGACGTCGATCGGATCGGGCCCGACCACATAATAGAGATGGTTGATATAGACCGGCGTCAGGGCGGTCGCGGTGAGGGTCAGCGCGACGTTCGGCACGCCCTGGCCGTCGGACCCGTTCACCTGGATATGCGTCGTATAGGAGGAGATTGGCGCCGGATCCTGCATCTTGTCGGAGGGCGCCAGGGTGATGGACTGGCGGTGCCAAAGGCCGGTGTCCGGAGTCTTGACCGCCTTGATCAGGCCGTCCGCGCCATGGGCGAAGAAGGTGTTGGCGCTGTACTGGCGGTCGACATAAGGCGAGATCGCGTCGACGCCGGCGAGGATGGCGATCGGGGCCGTCCAGGGGCCGGAGGCGGCCTGCGATTGCGCGCAGGACAGATAGAAGACCTCGTCGCTGCCGCTGAGCCCCCAGACGATGACCTGGCCGTCGGCGGCATAAGCGAACAGGGCGCGCGCCCCCGACAGCAGCGGATCCGAGACCAGCAGCGGCGCGGTCGCCTCGTCATGCTGGTTGGTGCTCGCGAAATAATAGAGGCCGCCTTGCGCCACCGCGTAGAGATCCGAGCTGTTGTCGGGGTTGCGGCAGGCGGCGATCACCTCCGCCGTGGCGCCGCCGGCAAGGAGCAGGCGCGACGGCGCGGCCGGCAACTTCGGATTGAAGGCGTTGTAAAGGGGTGTGTAGATGAGTTGGGCCAGATTGGTGACGGTGCCCATCGTATAGAGCCCGTCCACGGACCCGTTCGCCTTGCGGCCCAGGCAGGAGACGTAGCTGGCGGCGTCGATGTCGACGGCGATGTCGTGCGGCATCCACACCGGCCCGCTTGGCGTGGTGACGTCGATGTAGAAGCGCCACAGCATGCCGGCGGCGTTGCGGACGATGTCGACGACGACATATTGCGCGTCGCTCGCCTCGCTGACCATCACCCCGGCGATCCGGAACGGCGCTGGCGCAGGAATGGGGTCGTCGTTGCCGTCCTTGGCGTTGTACGGGCAGGCGACCCAGACCGGCTGTTCGGACCAGCTCGTGTCGGAATCCGAATTGCCCAGGCTCAGATAGAGGTGATCGTTGGTGCCGTCGTTGAGCACCATCGCGAGCTGGACCGCGGCCGCCTGGCCCGCCTGCGCCGGCGCCTGGGCCGCGGCGAAGGTCTTGCAGGTCGCGCCGCCCGGAAAGTCCTTGCCGATCTGGGCGGCGGCGAGATTGTCCCGGGTCCAGCCGTGCGCCTCACCCTGCAGCTCCTTGGTCAGGTAGAAACTGCCGTCGGTCGCGATCGAGAAGAGCAGGGAGGCGCCGGCGTCGGTTTGCAGGGCGACGAACTTGTCCTGCGGATCGAGGATGTCGGCCTGGAGGTAATTTTCCATCAGCTCGGCGGACGTCGTCACCTGATATGCGGTCATGGCCTCTTCCTCTCGCGGCTGTGAGTGACGCTGAACCTGCTCAGCGAGGGTCGCTCTGGGAGGGTTTGGGGACGTGAAAGACCCCGCTAGACCGGTTCGGATCCTGGAAGAAATCCGAGAGGTGGAGGCTCGTCGGATCGGCATAGGTGATGTGCGCCGCCAGATCCTGATTGTCGGAGAAGAGCACGTCGTCGTACGTGAAGGTGTTGCCGCCCGGGAAGACGAAATTCTGCACCACCGACAAAGGCGGGCTGCCGAGGTTGGCGGCGACCAGGGATTGCAGCCAGCTTTCGACATCCGCGATCAGCTGAGTGATGTTGACGAAGAAGTTCAGGAACGGATTCACCGACGGGTTCTCGGAATTGTCGATGACGACGTGCGCGGGCGCCTGGTCGCTCCAGGAGGTCGTCAATTGTCCATTGTCACCGATTTCAAGCGTGAAGGTGTCGATGATCTGCTTGTCGATGACATTGCCCGACCCGGAGGTCGCCATGCATTTCACGTAGAGATAGACGACCAGATGCTGGCTGACGACGATCGTGTTGCCGACGAAGTCGACCGACAGGTTGTATGTGGTGGATATGGTCAGGTGCCCCATGTCGCCGTCGAGGCCTGCCTGGTCTTCCGCATAGCCGCTATATGCGAATTGCAGCACGGTCTGGCCCGATGTCGGCGTTGTGACCGTCGGCGTCTGGCCGGCGGTCATGTTCCATTCGTAATGAACGTTCTGGTCGAAGAGGCCGCTCAGCCAGACACGGCAATAGGGCGCGTAGCAATTATTGGCGACCTGCGCCGCCAGCTGTCCCTTGAAATAATTGGCGAAGGTGTTGCGGTTGATCGCCAGGATGCCGTCGGATTGCCCCGCCGAATCCACCCAGTTCCAGTTGAACGGGACCGGCGGGCGGGGCTGGTCGTTGTCCGCCTCGCACAGATAGTTGAGGGTCGCCAGATCCTGCTGCGCCGGCGTGGGGCTCGGAAGCGGATTGCCGTTGCCGTCGACGAACGGGGACACCTCCATATTGAGGTTGGACAGCTCCAGCGTCGACGGGTCGCTCGCCGCCATGGTGATGGTGGCGCCCAGCAGGGGCGTTCCATTGGCCTGCATCGCGGTGAAATAGGCGCCGAGGAAATCCTTCTGCAGCACCGTGTACAAGGTCGTCCCCGGCGCGACCCCGGAAATGACCGGCACCGATTCCAGCGCCGCATTGTCCAGATCGAACAGGAGCTGCTGGACGCTGAACGCGGACGCGCCGAGATTCTCGATCTGCGCCTTCACCGCCGCCGGCAGCCTGTCGTAGGCGCTCGCGTCGGTGGCGAACATGCGCAGGTCGACCTGCGACGTGAACAGCCAGGCGTCGCCGGAGGGCTGAGAGGCGTTCATCCAGGTCGGCTGCGGTGCGTAGCCGCCGCCCGGGACGAGCTGGACGACGGTGAATTCGGAGCACATCAGGTTGAAAGTCACCGACGCGCTATCCTGGCCGAGCTTGACGACGTCGGGAATTGCCGTCGGCGCGTAGCCGGGCGGCAGGCCGATCTGGGCCCGGAACCCGACCATGAAGCGCGCCGCCATCAAGTTCTTGAGGTCCTGGTCGGTGCTCGGATCGGCGCCGTTAGGCACGGCGAAAGGATCGGATCCTTTCGCGTTGGTCTTCAGAGTCTCATAGTCGATCTGGGTCGGATTTCCATTGGCGTCTGCAATGTAACAAATATTCGCAACCGGCTCCTGGTTTGAGGAAAGAAACAATTTCATGGTTGCATTGATGCTTGCTTGAGTCGTTGCTACTACGAAATCATATCCGTAGGCCGAGTTCGATAGAAATGACTGAGTCACGCTCATGATTAGCTCCTATTATTACCTCGCGACGACTCGGGTTCGACTCGCGGAATGGACGAAGCGTGGAGTTGAGTCTTAAATGAGTCAACACACTAAAACTATTTGTGTGAATGTTATTTAAAATTGCGAGTCGGCTCAATGCTAAATCGGAATGCTTTTAGTCGGATCGAGAACAAATCTGTGTAATACATTGAGGTAACGAGAAAATATCTGCCCAGTTCGGCGGCGCCTCTCGCGGGCTCAGGACCGCGTCTGTGAGCTTGGCCCTCCGGTCGGCACGGGATCCCGGCCTCGGGCGCGGGCGGCGGGCGGAGCCGAAGCGGATTGCCGCACCCCCGTGACTCGCCGGCCGACACAGGCGCGGGGCGGGGTTCACCCTTTATTTGTAAATTTATCCGACACTGCGGCCCGTGTCGGAAGCGCTTACACTTTCGGGCCTGATGCCGGGGGCCGGACGATGATCCGGCTCTTCAAGCATTACGTTCCCTACGCCGTGCTGCTGCTCGGCGCGATCGACTTCGCCTTGCTGGTGCTGGGCGCGGAGGCGGGCTGGTCGGTGCGGCTGTGGCAATTGGGCGGCGACGTCGGCCTCGAAGCGGCGCGGCTGCCGAGCCTGGTCGCCTTCGCCGCCGCGCTCCAGGTCGCGATGGTCGCGGCCGGCGTCTATTCGATGGACGCGCTGCAATCCCTGCGCTTCGCCATCGCCCGTTTGCTGGTCGCGGTGATGCTCGGCATCATCCTGCTCAGCCTCCTCTTCTTCGTCTTCCCGCCGGTCAGCTTCTGGCGGTCGAGCCTGCTCTACGCCATGTGGTTCGCTTTGTTCGGCATGGTCCTGCTCAGGATCGCGCTCAAGGACCTGCTCGGCGGGGAGCGGCTGAAAAGGCGCGTGCTGGTGCTCGGCGACGGGCCGCGGGCGGCGCGGATCGAGACGCTCGCCGCCTCGCGCGGGACCGGCTTTTGCGTGGTCGGCTTCGTCGGCATGAACGACGGCGCCCGCGCGGTCGCCGCCTCGGTCAACCGCGCCGAGCTCGCAAGCCTGCCCGCTCACCTGCTTGCGCTGGGCGCGAGCGAGGTCGTGCTGGCGATGGAGGAGAGGCGCAACGCCTTGCCGCTCAACGACCTCCTCAAGATCAAGACGACCGGCGTCGAGGTGCGCGATTTTTCGAGCTTCCTCGAGCGCGAGACCGGGCGCGTCGATCTCGACAGCCTCAACCCATCCTGGCTGATCTTCTCGGACGGCTTTTCGGCCGGGCGGCGGCTGTCGGGCATCGGCAAGCGGCTGTTCGACGTCGCCGTCAGCTCGCTCATCCTGCTGCTCCTGGGCCCCGTCATCCTCGCCGTCGCCTTGCTCGTGAAGCTGGAGAGCAAGGGGCCGGCTTTCTTCCGCCAGCGCCGCGTCGGGCTTTACGGCCAGCTCTTCGACGTCATCAAGCTGCGCTCGATGCGGGTCGATGCCGAGGTCGGCGGCAAGGCGGTGTGGGCGCAGAAGGACGATCCGCGCGTCACCCGCGTCGGCCGCATCATCCGCAAGCTTCGGATCGACGAATTGCCCCAGGCCTGGTCGGTGCTGAAGGGCGAGATGAGCTTCGTCGGGCCCCGGCCCGAGCGGCCCCAGTTCGTCGCCGACCTCGAGGTCAGGCTTCCTTATTATGCCGAGCGCCACGTGGTGAAACCCGGCATCACCGGCTGGGCGCAGATCAATTATCCCTATGGCGCCTCGATCGAGGACGCCCGCGAGAAGCTCGAGTTCGACCTCTATTACGCCAAGAATTACTCCACCTTCCTCGACGTCCTCATCCTCCTCCAGACCGCCCGGGTGGTGTTGTGGCCGGAGGGAGCGCGATGATCGCCTTCCTCGCTTTGTGGAGCCATCTGATCGCGGCCGCGCTCTACGGGGCGCTGGCGGTGTTCCAGCTCAGGCGGTGGAACGGCGATCCGCGCAACCGGCCCCTGCTCGCCGCCTTCGCGGCGATGGCGGTGTGGACGATCTTCCTCGCGCTCCTGGGCTCCTACAACCTCCTCGCCCAGCTCGCCGAGAGCGCGCGCAACCTCGCTTTCCTCGCCTTCATGTACGGACTGATGGCGAGCGCCGGCGACGCCCAGGGCAAGCGCGCGCTGAAGAGCGTGTTCGCCGCGGTGGCGGCGGTGATCGGGCTGCAGATCGCGGTCGGCGGGGTGATGCCGCAATTCAGCCAGACTCCGATCGTGCTCGAGGCTTTGGCCTCGACCAGCCAGATCATCGGCCTCACCATCGCCGCCGGCGCGCTCATCCTGGTGCACAATATCTACGGCCTCGCCGCGCCGGATTCGCGCTCGGCCTTGCGCTTCCCGATGCTCGCTCTGGCGGCGATGTGGGCGATCGACCTGCACCTCTACACGGTCGACTATTTCATGCGCGCCCCCGCCACCGAGCTCTTCGCCCTGCGCGGGCTGGTGCTCGCGGGGCTGGTTCCGCTGTTCGCCTTGGGGCTGAGGAACGCGACCTGGCGGATCCAGATCTCTAGGGTCGCGACCTTCCAGTCGCTCTCGGTGATCGCGATCCTCGCCTACATCATCGCGATGATGCTGGCCGCCCGCGCGATCGAGATCGTCGGCGGCGATTGGGCGCGGGTCGGCCAGGTCGGCATCGTCTTCGCGATGACGCTGGCGGCCTTGCTGCTGCTGCCTTCGGCCAAGCTGCGCGCCTGGCTCAGGGTGATCCTCGCCAAGCACCTGTTCGAGCATCGCTACGATTATCGCCAGGAATGGCTGCGCTTCACCGACACGGTCGGCCGCACGGGCGAGGAGGGGCTGGCGCTCGAGCAACGGGTGGTCAAGGCGCTCGCCGATATCGCGGGCGCGCCGGCCGGCCTGCTGCTGCTGGTCGACGAGCATCGCCGGCTCGCGCCCGCGGGCCGCTGGAACTGGAGCGCGCCGCTGCCCGAATGCGGCGACGGCGCGGAGGAGCTGATCCGCCATATCGAGGAGGGCGCCTACGTGCTCGATTTCGCCACGGTCCGCGACGGCTGGCTGATCGAGCGCGAGGCCCGGATCGCGGTGCCGCACTGGCTGTGCGCGATCGACAGCGCCTGGGCGGGAATCCCGTTGAGCCACGAAGGCCGCCTCGCCGGACTCGTCATCCTCGAACATCCGCCGATACGCCGCCGGCTCGACTGGGAGGACTTCGACCTGTTCCGCACCGCCGGCATCCAGGCCGCTTCCTATATCGCCGAAGCCCGGAGCCAGCAGGCGCTCGCCGACGCCCAGCGCTTCGACGAGTTCAACCGCCGCTTCGCCTTCATCATGCACGACATCAAGAATCTGGTGAGCCAGCTCAGCCTCGTCGCCCGCAACGCCGAGCGCCACGCCGGCAATCCCGAATTCCGCGCCGACATGATCGCGACCCTGCAAAGCTCGGTCAAAAAGATGAACGACCTTCTCGCCCGCCTCTCGCCCGGCGCGGCGCGCGGCTCGGATCCGCCGCGCGCGGTCGAGATCCAGCCGATCCTCGACGCGATCGCCGCCGCCAGGCGCCGCGCCCATCCGGTGCGGGCGTATAGCGAGGCCGGTTTGGTCGCCATGGCGGATGCGGGCGGCCTCGACCACGCGCTCTCCCACCTCGTCCAGAACGCGATCGACGCCAGCGAGCCGGGCGACCCGGTGGTCGTGCGCGCCTTCGACAGCGGCGGGGACGTCGCCGTCGAGGTGATCGACCGCGGCTGCGGCATGTCGGCCGAGTTCGTCCGCGCCCGCCTGTTCCAGCCCTTCGCCTCGACCAAGGCGCAGGGTTTCGGCATCGGCGCCTATGAGGCCCGCGCCCTGATCGACGCGATGGGCGGCCGGCTCGAGGTCGAAAGCCGGCTCGGCGAAGGCACCAGATTCACCCTGTTCCTCCCGGGCGTCGAGACCCGGGCCCTCTATCTCGAACGGAAGCGCGCATGAACGCCCCTGTGAAGCTCAACCGGCCCAAGCTGCTGATCGTCGAGGATGACGAGGGGCTGCAGCGCCAGCTGCGCTGGGCCTATGACGATTATGAGGTGCTGGTCGCCTCCGACCGCAGTGCGGCGCTCGATCTGGTGCGCTCGGCCGAGCCCGCCGTCGTAACCCTCGATCTCGGCCTGCCGCCCGACCCCGACGGCGTCACCGAGGGGTTCGCAACGCTCGAGACCATCCTGACGCTCAAGCCCGACACCAAGGTGATCGTCGCCTCCGGCCACGGCGCGCGAGAGAGCGCGCTGCGGGCGATTTCCTCTGGCGCTTACGATTTCTATCAAAAGCCGGTCGACATCGACCAACTGGGCCTGATCGTCCGCCGCGCCTTCCAGCTGCACGACATCGAGAGCGAGAACAAGCGGCTCGAGAGCCAAGTCGGCGACGACCGCACCGTGCTCGGCACGATGGTGACCGCCGCGCCAGAAATGTCGAAGGTCGCGCGCACCATCGAGCGGGTCGCCAATACCGGCGTTTCGGTAATGCTGCTGGGCGCCAGCGGTACCGGCAAGGAACTGCTCGCCAAGGGAGTCCACCAGGCGAGCCGGCGGCGAATGGGCGGCTTCGTCGCGATCAACTGCGCGGCGATCCCGGAGAATCTGCTCGAGGCCGAATTGTTCGGCTATGAGAAAGGCGCCTTCACCGGCGCGATCAAGACCACCGAAGGCAAGATCGAGATGGCCCATGGCGGCACGCTCTTCCTCGACGAGGTCGGCGACATCCCGCTGCCCTTGCAGGTCAAGCTGCTGCGCTTCCTCCAGGAGCGGGTGATCGAGCGGATCGGCGGGCGCAAGCCGATCGCGGTCGACACCAGGATCGTCTGCGCCACCCACCAGAATCTGGAGGAAATGATCGCTGCGGGCAGCTTCCGCGAGGACCTTTATTACCGCCTCGCCGAGATCGTGGTGCGCATCCCGAGCCTTGCCGAGCGGCATGGCGACGCGGCCCTGCTCGCCAAGCATTTCCTCGCCCGCTTCGCCCGCGAGATGAACCCCGCCGTAAAGGGCTTCGCGCCCGGCGCGCTCGCCGCGATCGAGAGCTGGACCTGGCCCGGCAACGTCCGCGAGCTGGAGAACAGGCTGAAGCGCGCGGTGATCATGGCCGACGGCAAATTGATCACCGCCGAGGATCTCGATCTGGCGTCCGCGGCGGCCGACTGCCTGCCGGTCAACCTCAAGGCCGCGCGCGAAACCGCCGACCGGCAGGTGATCCGCAAGGCGCTGGCCCAGACCGACGGCAATATTTCGAGCGCGGCCAGGCTGCTCGGGATCAGCCGGCCGACGCTCTACGACCTCCTCAAGCAATACGGCCTCAGCGCGTGAAGCTTTGCGCGCCTTTCCTTGCCCTGACGCTGCTCGCCGCCTGCTCCGGCCAGCAGGGCACGGCCTATGAACGGGGCGCCGCCGCCTTCGAGGCTGGCGACATCCGTACGGCGCGGGTGGAATTGCTGAACGCGCTCCAGGCAGACCCCAACGACAAGGCCGCGCGCGTGCTGCAGGCGCGGGTCGCGCTCGCGCTCGGCGACGGCGTCGCGGCGGAATCGGAAGTCGCCCGCGCGCGCCAGGCGGGCGTGCCCGCGGCGGAGACCGCCCACCTGGTCGCCCATGCCCGCTTGCTTCAGGACGACCCGCGAGGCGCGCTGCGCGAGGCCGCGGGCGCGGCGCCGGCGCATCTTGCCTATGCGCAGAGGATCGCCGGGCGGGCGCACATGGCGCTGGGCGACAACGGCAATGCCGATGCCGCCTTCCGCCGCGCGCTCGCCGCCGGGCCGAACGACAGCCAGGTCTGGACCGACGTCGCCCGCTTCCGCCGCTCGAACGGCGATCTTGCAGGCGCGATCGAGGCCGCGGACCGCGCCGCCGCCGCCGGCCCGCGCAACGTCGAGGCGCTCATTCTGCGCGGCGAATTGACCCGCGGCCAATATGGCCTCGCCGCCGCCATCCCCTGGTTCGACCGGGCGCTGGAGGTCGATCCGGACAATGTCGGCGCCTTGCTCGAGCGCGCCGCGACCTATGCCGACATGGGCCGGATGGGCGAGATGCTGGCGGACTCGCGCAAGGTGCTGCAGCTCACCGGCGGCCATCCGCGCGCTTATTGTCTGCAAGTCGTGCTCGCCGCCCGCGCGCGCAACTTCCCCCTCGCCCGGCGCCTCTGGAACCGCACCAACGGCGCCTATGACAACACGCCTGCGGGCATGCTGCTGATCAGCGCGATCGATTTCGAGACCGGCAATGAGGAGCAGGCCGCGCGGCGCCTCACAGCGCTCGTGCAAAGGCAGCCGGGCAACCGCCGCGCGCGGCGCCTGCTCGCCGCCGCCCAATGGCGGATGAACGATCCCGCCGCGGTCGTCGCGACCCTGCGGCCGCTCGCCGACCGGCCCGACGCCGACGCTTATGCGCTTTCGCTGATCGGCCGCGCGCTGACCCGGACCGGCGACGCCGAGGGCGCCGCGCTCTACCTCGCGCGCGCCGCTTCGCCGCAGCCCGCCGCGCTCGCCGCGCTCGACGCGCCGGGCGAGGGCGAGTTCGCCCGCCTGCGCCGCGCCGCCGAGGCCAGCCCCGACGACGGCCCGACCCAGGTCCGGCTGATCTCGGCCCTGCTCGGCCGCGGCGGGAACGACGAGGCGCTGGAGCGCGCGCGCCGGCTGCAGGCGGCCAATCCGGGCGTGCCCGAAGTCCACATGCTGGTCGGCGACGCGCTCGGCCTGCGCGGCGACCATCTGGCGGCGGCCGACCAATATCGCCACGCCGCCAATCTCGCCTTTACCGAAGGCGTGGCGATGCGCCTGATCGGGGCGCTGCAGCGCGGCGGCCGGAGCGCGGCGGCGGATGACGTGCTGACCCTGTTCGTCCAGCAGAATCCCCGCTCCGTCCCGGGCCTGATCCTCACCGCCTCCCGGGCGATGCAGGCTGAGGATTGGCCCGGCGCGATCGCCATTTACGAAAGCCTCAGGCGCCGCCTGGGCGATAATGACGCGACCATCCTCAACAATCTCGCCTGGGCCTATTCGGAAGCCGGCGACCTCGCCAGCGCGGTGCCGCTCGCGCGCCGCGCCTGGTCGCTCGACCGCGACAATCCGGCGACCGCCGACACATTGGGTTGGCTGCTGTTCAAGGCCGGCCGCCGCGCCGAAGGCCTCGCCCTGCTCGAACGCGCCGCAAGGGGCGCGCCGAGCGGGGCCCAGGTCCGCCGGAGACTCGCGCAGGCGCGGCGGGGATAGGGGCGCAAACCCTCTCCCTTGAGGGGAGAAGGATACGCAGCCTTAGCGAAGCGAAGCTGGGCTTAGGCGGAGTTGGATGAGGGTGGCAGCGCTGGAGGACTAGACGCTCACCCCCATTCCCTCACCCTCCCACCGCTTCGCGGCGGGCCCCTCCCTCTCCCCAAATGGGAGAGGGAATCTAGCGCAGGCCCGCCCGGTCCAGGTTCAGCTCCGCGATCGGGATCACCGTCACATTGGGATGCTCGCGCCTCAGCCGCTCGATGAACCGCGAGGCTTCGCCGGCGATGACGATGGTGGCGCCTTCCGGCGCAAGCAATTCGGCCGCTGCGGCCTGCGCCTCTGCCGGCGTCACCGCCAGCACGCCGGGCAGATAGCGGGCGATCTCGTCGGGGTTGAGGCCGCGCATCACGAAGCCGCCGATCAGCCCGGCCGTGCCCGCCGTGGTCTCGGTGTTGCGGCCGAAATCGCCGGTCAGCGAGGCGCGCCGCGCGGTCAGCTCGGCAATCGTGATCGGCTCGGCCCCGAGCCGCCGCATCTCCGCCAGGACCAGCCCGAGCACTTCGGCGGCTGCATCGTTGCGGGTCTGAACCTGCGCCGCGAACGGCCCGGCGATGCGGCGCGCCTCGACGCCGCTGCCGGCGCCGTAGGAGAGGCCGCGGCGGATGCGGATCTCCTGGTTGAGACGCGCGCTGTAGCCGCCGCCGAGCACCGCATTGGCGACGATCGCGCGGTAGAAGCGCGGGTCGCGGCGGGCGAGCGTGTTGCGCGCCACCGCGACCGCCGCCTGGCCGGCGCCGGGCATGTCGATGACGATTATCTCGTTGCGCGCGGGCGCTAGCGGGGTCTCGCGGACGGGCGGCGCCAGATAGGCGTAGGCCGGCCAGCTTCCGAAATGCCGCTCCGCCAGCGCGCGCGCACTCGCCGGATCGATGTCGCCCGAGAGGATCAGGGTCGCATTGTCCGGCCGCCACTGGTTGCGATAGGAGAGCGCGATGTCGGCGCGGGTGATGGCGCGCAGCGAGGCCGCCGTGCCGCCGGCGGGATGGCCGTAGGCGCCGGTGCCGTAGAGCGCGCGCATCGCGGCGAGGCCGGCGACCTCGCCCGGGTCGCGCATCGCGACGGAGACCGCGTCGACGGCCGTGGTGCGCTGGCGGTCGATCTCCTCGTCGGCGAGCGCCGCGTTGCGGGCGATGTCGGCGATGATGGCGAGCGCGGCGTCGAGCTGGCCGGTCCTGACGGTGATGCCGAGCCGCGAGCCGTCCCAGCCCGCGTCGCTGGACAGAGACGAGCCGAGCGCTTCGACGGCGCGGTCGATCTGCTCGGCGCTGCGGGTGCGCGTGCCTTCGGTCATCACCGCGGCGGCGAGCTCGGCGGCGCCGGCGCGGCCCTGCGGATCCGCGGCCGAACCGCCGGCAACGACCAGGGAGGCGGTGACGATCGGAAGCGCCCTGTTCTGCACCGTGACCAGGGTGAGGCCGTTGGCGAGGCGCTGGACGTCGGGCGTCGGCACCGGCGGCACGATCTCGGGGCCCGGCGGCGGCGGCGCGACCCTCTCGGCCGCGGAGGCGGGCTCGACCAGGCGGACATGGGCGGGCACCGCCAGCGGCGCGGCAAGCACGGTGGCGGCGGTGGCGATCGTGTCCCCGGCCGCGCCGTTGCGCAATTCCTCGGGAAGATAGCGCACCGCGCTGCTCGCCTCGTCGCGCAGCCAGCGGCGGGCGACGCGCTGGATGTCGGCCGGAGTCACCGCGGCGATGCGGGCGAGCCGGCGGTCGGCGGCGCGGGCGTCGCCGTCGACGATCACCGCCTCCGCGATCGCCGAGGCGCGCCCTTCCGCGGTCTCGCGGCCGCGCAGCGCGCTGGTCAGCAATTCGTTCCTTGCTTCGGCGAGTTCGGCGTCGCTCACCGGCACGTCGCGGAAGCGGGCGATCTCGCGGCGCAGGGCGGTCTCGCCGGCCTCGGCGGTGCGGCCCCCTGAGAGGATCGCATAGACGGCGAGGCTGCCCCGGCCCTGCTTGATGTCGACGAAGGAGCTGGCCTGGGCGGCGATGCGGTCGCGATAGACGAGGCTCTGGTGGAGGCGCGAGCTTTCGCCGGTGGAGAGGATGCCGTCGAGCACCTCCATCGCGGCGGCATCGGCGTCGCTCGCCGGCGGTGCCGGGAAGGCGATGAGCACGGCGGGCAGCGGGATATTGGCCTCGTAGACGGTGTAGCGGCGCGCCTCCCGCTGCTCGGGCTCGACCGCGGTGACTCGCGGGATGGCGGCGGCGGGGCGCGCGATCGGCCCGAAATATTGGTCGACCCAGCGGTCGAACTGGGCGGGATCGAAATTGCCGGCGACGACGAGCACCGCATTGTCGGGCCGGTAATAAGTGGCGTGGAAGGCGCGGACGTCGTCGATCGTCGCGGCGTCGAGATCCTCGATGCTGCCGATGCCGGGCCGCGCATAGGGATGCACGCTGTAGGAGATTTGCGGCAGATAGAGGTAGAAGAGCCGGCCGTAGGGCGCGGCGAGCACGCGGCTCCTCAGCTCCTCCTTCACCACGTCGCGCTCGCTGTTGAAGAAGCCGGGCTCGACGACCAGGGAGCCCATCCGTTCGGCCTCGGCCCAGAGCAGGCGCTGGAGGTGGTTGGCGGGGACGACCTCGTAATAATTGGTGTAATCGTCGTTGGTGGACGCATTGTTGAAGCCGCCGACATCCTCGGTCAGCCGGTCGAACTGCTCGGGGACCATGTTGCGCGTCGACTTGAACATCATATGTTCGAAAAGGTGCGCGAACCCCGACCGCCCCCGCGGATCGTCCTTCGAGCCGACGTCGTACCAGACCTGCACCGAGACGTTGGAGCTGGTCGTGTCGCGGATCGCGTAGACGCGCAGGCCGTTGGGCAGAGTGCGGCTCTGGTAGTGGATCGGCGGCACCGCGGGCGCCTGCGCGAAAACGGGAGCGGTAGCCGCGCTCAGGGCCAGAGCGGCGAGCGCCGCGCGCAGGGTCGAACGGATCATGAAAGCGCCTCCCGGAAACGGGGCCTAGCTGCGCCCCCGGTGGCACAGCGTCAAGCGCTTCGGCCGTTAAATGGGGACAGTATATATTTATCGAGTCCCCCCAGCCTGACGCGACCGGCTTGCCGAGGGGGATAAATATATACTGTCCCTATTTAACCAGCGCATCCGCCTGCTCGGCCAGCTCCAGCCAGCGATGCTCGGCCTCGTCGCGCTCGGCCTTGGCGGCGGCGACGGCGTCGGTCAGCGCCTCGAACAGGCGCGGGTCGCGCCGGTAGAGGTCGTGGTCGGAGAGCAGGCTCTCGTCGCGGGCGATGGCCTGGTCCAGCTCCTCGATCCGGGCGGGGAGCAGGTCGAGGTCGCGCTGGTCCTTGTAGGTCAGCTTGGTTCGCCTCAATGCATCTTTGTGCTCCCGCGAAGGCGGGAGCCCAGTCTCGGCCTTCGTCTGGGCTCCTGCTTTCGCAGGAGCACGGGGCGCAGTGCGCTGCCGCACCCAATCCTCATAGCCCCCCGCGACGATATCCACCGTCCCCGAGCCGTCCAGCCCGAGCGTGATCGTCACCGTGCGGTCGAGGAAGTCGCGGTCGTGGCTGACGATGAGGACGGTGCCTTCATAATCGGCGATCACTTCCTGCAACAGGTCGAGCGTTTCCATGTCGAGGTCGTTGGTCGGCTCGTCGAGCACCAAAAGGTTCGAGGCCCGCGCGAATTCGCGCGCCAGCAGCAGCCGCGAGCGTTCGCCCCCGGAGAGGCTGCCGATCTTCGCGTCGACCAGCCCCGGCTCGAACAGGAAGTCCTTCAAATAGCCCTGAACGTGCTTCTTGACCCCACGCACTTCGATCCAGTCGCCGCCGTCCGCGAGGATTTCGCGGACGCTCTTGTCCGGATCGAGCAATTTGCGCTGCTGGTCGATCATGACCCCGGTCAGCGTCTTCGCGCGTGTCACCTTGCCCAAATCGGGCGCGATGTCGCCGGTCAGCAGCTTGAGCAAGGTGGTCTTGCCCGTCCCGTTGGCGCCGACCACACCGATCCGGTCGCCGCGCTGGATGCGCAGCGAGAAGTCGCGGATGATCGGACGCTCGCCATAGCTCTTGGCGACGCCGGCGGCCTCGATCACCATCCTGGTCCTCACCTCGTCGGTCTGCAGCCCGAGCTTCGCCGTCCCCGCAGGCCCGAGCATCGCGGCCCGCGCCGCGCGCATTTCGTGGAGCTTGGCGAGCCGCCCCTGGTTGCGCTGCCGCCGCGCGGTCACCCCGCGCTCCAGCCAGCGCGCTTCGAGCTTCAGGCGGGCGTCGAGCCGATCGGCGTTGCGCGCTTCTTCGGCATAGACCTGCTCGGTCCAGGCCTCGAAGCCGCCATAGCCGACCTCGTGCCGCCTGAGCCCGCCACGATCCAGCCACAAGGACGACCGGGTCAGCCGCGTGAGGAAGGTGCGGTCGTGGCTGATTGCGATGAACGCGCCCTTGTAGCGGGAGAGCCACGCCTCCAGCCATTCGATGCCGTCAAGGTCGAGATGGTTGGTCGGCTCGTCGAGCAGAAGCACGTCGGGCGCCTGTGCCAGCGCGCGCGCAATCGCCGCCCTCCGCCGCTCGCCGCCCGAAGCGGTGCCTGCGTCGCGGTCGAGATCAAGCCCGATCCGGTCGGCGATCGCCTCCACTTCATGCACCTGCGGCGCGTCCGGCCCGGCCGTCGCGAAGTCGCGCAAGGTCGCAAAGCCGGTCACCTGCGGGTCCTGCTCGAGCAGCACAACCTTGATCCCCGGCTGGATGGTCCGCCGCCCCTCGTCGGTCTCGATCATCCCGGCGAGGCATTTGAGCAGGGTCGTCTTCCCCGCCCCGTTGCGCCCGATCAGCGCCAGCCGGTCCCGCTCGCCGACGAACAGATCGAGCCCGCGGAACAGCCAGCCATGGCCCTGGACGAGGCCGAGATTTTCGTAGGCGAGGACTGGGGCTGCCATTGCGGGGCAGATAGGGAGGAAAGCGCCGCGCGTCACCCCGCGCCATGCCGGCAGATAGTGCGGCAAGGCGGCGCAGACCGCGGTGGCGGCGGAGGCGTTTGCGGTCGATCGGGGGGCGACCGGGGGGGTGGTCGAGGACATCCGTGCTCAACTGACGGACGTCGCTTTCACCGGCTTTCTGTCGCCGCGGGACGCCCGGTGCCTCCGCCTACCCGGTAAAACCCGCAGGCCTCCGAGAAGCACAAGTAAAGGCCTGTGCTCTATGCAATTTCCTGCCGGTCGGTTTCTGGTCCGGACCGGCGGCGGCGGGTTTCGCGCTTAAGCGCGGGCCCGCCGCGACTGGCTTGCTAGGGATTACAGGAGCAGATGCTTCTGGATCTTACCCGCCGAGGTGCGAGGGAATTCGGCGACGAATTCGAAGCGTCTGGGCACCTTGTAAGGGGCGAGGCGGGCGCGGCAGAACGCGTCCAGCTCGGCGCCGTCCGGATGCCCCCCATCCGGCGCCAGCTGGACGAAGGCGCGTCCGACCTCGCCCCACTTGGGATCCGCCTCCGCGAGCACCGCCGCGTCGACGACGGCCGGATGCGCCGACAGCACATTCTCGACCTCCGCCGGATAGACGTTCTCGCCGCCCGAGATGAACATCTCCTTGCGCCTGCCGGCGATGTAGAAGAAGCCGTCCGCGTCGCGCCGGGCCAAGTCGCCCGAGCGCAGCCAGCCGTCGGCGGTGAAGGCGGCTTGCGTCGCCTCTTCGTTCTTCCAATAGCCGGGCGTCACGCCGGGCCCCGCGAACTGGAGGTCGCCGACCTCGCCGTCGGGAAGCTCCCGATCCTTGCGATCGACGATGCGGGCGCTGACCAGCAATTGCGGCTTGCCGACCGAGCCGATCCGCTCCCAGGCGTCGCCCGGGTCCACCAGGAAGGCGGTGGGGCCGGTCTCGGTCATGCCCATGCCGTTGCAGACGCGCACGCCGAGGTCGCGATAGCGCATTGCGAGCGCGTCGGGCAAAGGCGCGCCGCCGCAGGCCCAGTGGCGCAGATGGCCAAGCGGCGCCCCGGCGAAACGGGGATGGTCGAGCAGGCCCTGATAGACGGTCGGCACCGCGAACAAGGCGTCGAGCCGCCGTCCCTCGATCAGGCCGACCAGGATCTCGGCGTCGAACCCGTCCATGACGATCACCCGTCCGCCCGCGATCAAGGTGGGAAGCGCGTGCAGATTGATTCCGGCGGTGTGGAAGATGGGCAGGAAGCTGGCGACGGTGTCGGTCGAGGCGAGATCGATGCAGGTGCCGATATTGACATAGTTCGCAACCGCCATCCGGTAGGTGTAGATGACGCCTTTGGGCCGGCCGGTCGTCCCCGACGTGTAGAGCAGATACCAGGTCGAGCGGCCGGGCCAATGCGCCCGCCAGGCGCCGGGCGGCGCGGCGGCGAGCCCGGCTTCGTAATCCCGGTCGAAGTCGATTCGCGGCAGCGGCTCGGCGAGCGCCGCCGCGGCCGAGGCCTCGCCGGCGCCGTGGAACAGCAGGACCGGTTCGGCGTCGGCGATCAGGCCGTCGAGTTCGGCGGGCGGCATCCGCCAGTTCAGGGGCACCAGGATCGCGCCCAATTTGGCGCAGCCGAGCAGGGTCTCGAAGAATTCGATCCGGTTGCGGGTGAGGATGGCGACGCGGTCGCCTTTACCGGCCCCGCGCGAGGCCATCAGCGAGGCGGCGCGGCGGGCGCGTCCGTCGAGCGCCGCATAGGTCAGCGTGCGGCCGCTCGCAGCGTCCTCGAACGCGATCCGGTGCGGCGTCAGCGCGGCGCGCTTGGCGATCAGGTCGGGGATGTCGGCGATCACGGCTCGCGGCTCCGCAGCCCCTCCGACACCAGGTCGATGGCGTGATCGGCCACCTCGCCCGGATCCATGTCCTTGTTCCAGATCGCGTAGCGCATGCCGAGGAAGACGCTCATCCCGATCAGGGCCCAGGCGCGCAATTCGTCCGGCCCTTGCGCGATCTCGCCGCGCGCGGCGGCGGCGGCGAGGTTGCGGCGATAGCCGTCGACGAACGTGAGATAATGCTCGCGATAGACGTCCTCGGCGACGAACTGCGCCTCCTCGATGATCCGGTAGAGTTCGGGATGGCTTCTCGTGAAGGCGATGAAGGCGGCGAGCCCGATCCGCTCCGCCGCCAGCCGGTCGGGCGCGCCGCGCACCGCCTCGGCGACATGGAGGCGGGTGGCGTGGCTCATGTCGCGGACCAGCGCGCGGAACAACTCCTCCTTGCTCTCGAAATAGGTGTAGAAGGTGCCGAGCGCGACGCCCGCTCGGCTCGTGATCCCGGTGATCGCCGCCTCATGAAAGCCGCGCTGCCCGAATTCCTTGGCCGCCGCCTCCAGGAGCTTGCGCACCGTCTTGCGCCCGCGCTCCGTGCGCGGCGCCTTGTCGGCCGAAACCGCGGCCTGGCCCAGATCGTTCATCCATCCCCTCCGAAGCGGGAACTTGAACCCAGTTTCAACTTAGCGCAAGGGGCCCTCGCCCTCCCATTGCTGACGCAATGGGCCCCTCCCTCTCCCCGGGACGGGAGAGGGATTGGAAGGAGGCCCGCCCCAAACCCCTCTCCCATTTGGGGAGTGTCGGATGGAGACTTCCCCCGCCAGTCTCCAGATCGTGCGGGGCACGATCGGCCCGACACTGGTGGGAGGGTGAGGGAATGAGCGGCCGTCAGATCACGAAGAAGTCGGATCCGGTGAGCGCCAGGCCGGGGCTGAGCGTCGCGAACTGGACCGCGGCGCCGGCGCCATTGCCGTCGGCGTCGAAGTAGAGCTGGCCGGTCGCGCCGTTGTAGATGATCCGATCGTCGGCATCGCCGGCCGCGCTACCGGTGACGAACGCGCCCGCGGGCAGGCTG